>Ga0193961_1000039_pt1 | contig 51794 bp, 47 predicted proteins | sample FB_4_MG_FD_140371 | JGI IMG/M metagenome (GOLD analysis project Ga0193961, IMG submission 140371) | Microbial mat bacterial communities from the Broadkill River, Lewes, Delaware, United States - FB_4_MG | ecosystem: Environmental > Aquatic > Freshwater > River > Microbial mats | place: USA...
AATAAATGGTAAATATTTAGTTCATAGTTATGAAACAAAACTAAACCCGTCAAATACATCAAATACAACAATAGAACATGATAAAACTACTTTGTTATCTGTAGGTTTAAAATATACTTTTTAATAACTAATAAAGCCCTCATTTAATGAGGTGCTTTATAGTGTGATTAACTCTCTAAAATAAACTAAAATTTTTCACTGTAAAAAGTTGTAGGTTTTCAGTTTTCTTCAATGCTTTTAACTCACTTGTGTAACCTTTTTTCGAAAATAATATATACGTATCTACTTTAATCTCGACTTTTTTACATTTTTCTTTTAATGCTGTTAGTTCTGTTTTTTTGATTTTTGTATTTGTGTATTTACATGATCCAGCTACTATTTTTCTAGATTTTGTTTGACCTACAAGGTCTAGTGATGTATCGTCATCCCAGTATCTTCCAAGTGTGAACATAAAATCATCTTTACTAATTATTTTGATGTACTCATGTGCCAACTGTTCAAAAAGGATATCTGTAAATTCTGCTTTGTGGTTGTTGTATTTTTTATAAAACTCTTCATAGTTTTTTTCTTTAATTCCTTTAAATAAAGGAGAGATAAATGCAAACCAAAATCGTACCACTGGTGAAGTGAATAGTAATCTTTCTGATACTGTATATTGATCATCAAGGCTTGATAGTTTTTGTAATGATTTTTCTAGTTTTAAAACTTTTAATTCACATAAGTCATCAACTATTTCGATACCATTGTCAAATGAAATTCCTACTTTTCTAAAAGCAGAGTTTGTTCTTCTATCACTTATAGATAATGCAGTTAAGATTTTACTATATTCTGGATCAGCTTTTGTGATGTCTGCAATAAAATTTCTTAAGTATTTGTATCTCTTTAAAATATGTATCTCTATTAGCTTTTCTATTGGAACTGTTGTATCTATATCTACATCAAGTCCTCCAAAAACAGCGAAATATTCTAGTGCTGTTTCCATGCTAGTAATTTTGTTTCTTTTACAAAAATTGCTAAATTGTGTGTGTATTGGTTCTTTAATTGAAATGATAATTTACCCTTTAATTATTTTAGTTTTGTATTATAACATTTTAATTTAAAAGCAATAAGCATTTTTATAGTAAAATACGTTTTAAAAACAAATTACAAACAAAAGATAAGGCACTATATAAAATGAAATTTTCAAAACTATTTATACCAACAACAAAAGAAACACCATCGGATGCTATATTACCATCGCATCAGTTTTTACTAAGAGCTGGGTTTATTAATCAGCAAGGGGCTGGACTTTACAACTATTTGCCATTAGGAAAAATGGTATTAGATAAGATTCGAACTATTGTAAAAGAGGAATTAGATAAAGCAGGATGTAATGAAGTACAACTGAGTTTTGTAACTCCAATGCAGTTATGGGATAAAAGTGGTAGAGCAGATGATATGGGTGCAGAGATGTTAAGAATCCAAGATAGACATCAAAATGATTTCGTACTAAGTCCTACAAATGAAGAAGCGATGGTGGAGCTTGCTAAAAATAGAGTAAAAAGTTATAAAGAGTTACCTGTAAACTTATATCAAATCAATACAAAATTTAGAGATGAAGCACGTCCAAGATATGGATTATTAAGAGGACGAGAGTTTTTAATGAAAGATGGATACTCTTTTCATGCTTCTAAAGAAGATATGGTAAGAGAATTTAATCTTATGGAAAAAACATATAAAAAAATATTTACTAGACTTGGACTAGACTTTAGAGTAGTTGATGCTGACAGTGGAGCTATTGGTGGTACTGGAAGTAAAGAGTTTCATGTGTTAGCAAATAGTGGAGAAGATACTATTTTAGTTTGTGGTGAGTGTGATTATGGTGCTAATATTGAAACTATTTTTGAAGATGAAGCAGAAGTAGATAAACTTAATGAACAAAGTTATGAAGAGTTACAAGAAAAAGAAGTAGAACAAAAATGTTCATGTGGTGGAAAACTATCATTTAAAAAGGGAATTGAAGTTGGTCATATTTTCCAACTTGGAGATAAATATTCTTCAGCACTTGATGCAAAATTTCAAGATGAAACAGGAAAACCAAAAGCATTTGAGATGGCAACATTTGGTATAGGGGTGAGTAGATTAGTAGCTTCAGTAATAGAGCAAAGTCATGACGAGGATGGTTGTATATGGACTAAGTCAACAACTCCATATATGGTAGATGTAATTGTTTCAAATGCAAAAAAAGAGCCAGAATTAGAAGCTGGAACTAAAATCTATGAAGATTTAAATGATGCTGGGATTACTTCTATTTTAGATGATAGAAAAGAGAAAAAACATACTTATGGTTTTAAAATGGGTGATTTTAAACTTATTGGTTTCCCTTATGCTGTGGTAATAGGAAAGAAATTAAGTGAAGGACTAGTTGAGTTTGTAGATAGAAAAACTGGTGAAAAAACTGATATTAAATTAGATGAAATTACTGACTATATTAAAAATCTTTAAAAAACTTCAGAATAAATAAAAAATATTAAAGGATAATTATTATCCTTTAAGTTTCTCTATGTCATAATTTTATATAAACAAATCAAAGGATATAAAATGAGACAATACGAAACATACAAATGTAACGCCTGTGGTAACGAAGTAGAAGTACAAAATGTTGGTGGTGGAGAGTTACACTGCTGTGGTCAGGCTATGGAGATGACTACAGAAAATCTAACTTTAGTAAATCTTATGAAATCTTTCGCCGGTGAATCTCAAGCTAGAAACAAATACGAATACTTTGCTAAAGTTGCTCAAAAAGAGGGTTATAGAGATATAGCCGAACATTTCCAGCGAGCTGCTAATAATGAAAAAGTACATGCAAAACTAGAACTTGCTTTACATAATAGAATGGTAAGTAATAGTGACAATAACTTTGGAAATACTGCAGAAAATTTACAGTATGCAATAGATGGTGAAAGTTATGAAAACATCACTATGTATCCAGACTTTGCCAAAATAGCAAAAGAGGAAGGATATAGTGAAGCTGCTAGATTATTTACAGGTATTGGTAAAATCGAAGTAGAACATGAAAATATGTTCAAAATGCTTTTAGAAAGACTAGAATCTGGTGATGAACACTTAAGTGAAGATGAAGAGGAAGCATGGATTTGTGAAGTATGTGGTCATGTGCATTATGGTAAAAAAGCTTTAAAAGTTTGTCCTGTATGTAAACACCCACAAGAGTACCAATCAAGATTAAACTCTAAAAAATAGTTAAAAACTATACTCTTATATCAAAAACTTCGAAAGTGTTTTGGTATAAGGGCATCTTCTCCAATATCCTCAACAATTTTTAATTCTTCTAAGAGTTTATTTTTATCTTTTGGTAAAGTCCCTGCTAAATGTAAGGCATTTGAAGCGTGGTTAGATCTAAATATGACTTTATTGGTTGGATTTATTTGTTCTATAAATCTTTTTTGTTCATCTAAGGTTTCAGCGTCATTTAAAGGGATAAAATCATCAAAATGTTGATAGAATTTTTCGATGACATCATCTTCTAGTCCTAATTGTAAAGTAGACAAATAGTTTATTTTTGTTTGATTAATGATATCAGCTGTATTTTTGATGTGCTGTTGTGTATATTTTTTTCCAGCAATTCCTAAAATAACAGTACACGATGTTTTTATACCTACACTTGAGACTTTATTTAAAGCTTGTATCATATTTTCTTTTGTTGCACCTTTTGTGATCTTTTTTAAAATAAGGTTATCACCTGTTTCTATTCCAAAATAGAGCAGTTTTAAGTTATGTTGGGATAATTCTTCTAGTTGCTCTTGTGATTTAGATAAGATATTTTGTGCAGAAGCATATACAGAAACTCGACGTAAATGTAAAAACTTTTTATTTAGGTAGTTTAGTATCTCTAAAAGAAAATTTGTTTTGAGAGTTAAAGCATCTCCATCTGCTAAAAATATTCTTGAAGTTTTAGGATATTGGGTATAGAGTAAATCTATATTTGCAAAAATCTCTTCTAAACTTTTAACTTCAAATGATTTATTTTTGTACATAGAACAAAAACTACAGTTATTGTAACTACAACCGTGTGTTACTTGCAAAATAATATTATTTGCTTCAGCTGGTGGTCTAAATAAAGGGTATGTATAGATATTTTGCATCTATTTCTTTTCTTCTATTAATGTAAATACTGTTTTATAGGTTGCATTTAATGGTTTATTTTCAGTATGTGGAGTTTTGAAAACTATACCACCTTTGAGCATACTTTTTGCACTTCCTAGTTTTATGTTTGCACCAAATACACCTACATCCATATCTACAATAGTTGCTTTATAAAATTGGCTATGTGTTTTAAGAATATTTCGATACTTTTCTTTTATGAAAAGATTGAATACTATAAATTCCCCTTCATTTACTAAGTCAGCATCATAAATTTCACCTACCTCAAAACCTTTGTAATATATAGGTGACCCAACAGTTATATTTTTACTCTCTTTTGATTTTAATTGAACTCTTAATCCTTTTTTATAATGCGTTTTATCTGGATTTATTGAGTCAAGTGTAAAATTGGATTTAAAACTATTTTTTGTGTCGGCAATTAAATAAAGTTTATCCCCTAAAAGAGTAGATGAGATATTTTCTATTTTATCAAATGATATTTTTGTTCCTTTTAAATAAATCTTTGAGTCTAATCCAAATAAATACTGATACTTTTTTTCACCTTCTATTTTGATGATGATATCTTTATCTAATGTGATTTTTTTTACTTTTGCAATAGCTATATTTTTATAATACAGTTGAGAAGTTGTTTTTATGTTATGATTATCTTTTACTACAAGAGTGATATGAAATTTTTCACTTTCGTTTAATGTATCTATATCTTCATAAAAGGTAAAAGTTTTATTTGTTAATATCTCTTTTGGATGAGGAGTAATAAATGTTATCCCTCCTAATGCTAACTCTTTTATTGCAGGTATTTCTAATTTAAAACCTTCCGTTGAAAGTTTTGTTTTCAGAGCCTTTTGTTTATAGAAATATGTTGAATTATTTATAAGATATTTGTATTTTGCATAGATTTTACCAGATACAATATTTATCCCTTTTTTGAGTTCCACTTCATCTATTTGACCTACAATTACACCTTTGTAAATAATAAAATCTGTTTTTGAAATATCATTTGCTTTGATTTTAAAGGTATAGTAGTTTTGATCTTTATTTTTTATATTTATTTCATCTTTTGCTTTGTGTAAGATGTAAGATGATTTAATATTTTCATCATATGATGGTGTGATAAATCCAATAGCACTACTAAGCATGTTTTTAATGGAAGGGATTTTTATATTGATATTTTCTAATGATGCATCTAGTTCAAAAGGATTGATTTGATAAAACTGCGTAGTAGATGAAATAAGGTATTGATATTTTTGATATATTAGTACTTTATATATGACCTTGTAGTTATCTATTTTTTTATCTATAACTTCACCTATTTTTAGCCCTTTAAATAAAATAGCAGAGCTTATACCAAAATTTCCATCATTTGATGTAATAGTGATTATTTTACCTTCTCTTTTAGGTTTTGCATCATATCCTTCAAAATATAATTGTTCTTTTAATATTTTAAGTTTATATATATTTTTTGTTGGAGGGATAAGTTCAATAAAGTTTCCTTTTAAAACATTTGTTAAATGGCTTGTGCCATTTAGAGAGAGTTTTGGTGATACTTTATAAAAAATACTTCCTTTTTTTATAAGATAGTTATATTGGGAATATATATTTGCTTTTACTATAAATCTATCTATATTTTTAGGATCAAGTTTCATTGATTCTATATCCCCTATATGTAATCCATTGTACTGAATGTGACTTTGTCTTATATCTAAACCACTAATATTTTTAAACGTGATGGATATGCTATTTCCAGTTTTTGTATAATAATCATACACCATACCTATAGATATAATAATTGCAACTATGGGTGCAATCCATGCAAGTATAATAATTGATTTTTTTCTTTTAGTTACTGCTAAAGACATCTATTTTTCTCCCATATTAATCTCGTATCAAATGATTTACTTGCCATCATTGTAAAAAATACAACAAGTGTAAAAGGCATAATAGCCGTTCCTGCTTCTACTCGTACTAATTGATTATATTGTATAAATGATGCAACTATAACAACTACAAATACATCTAACATGGAGTATTTCCCCCACCCATCAGTTACTCTATAGTATATGGTCATTGCTTTTTTATAATTTTGTAAAACTTTATATTTTGCCATAAGTATCATTACAAATACACCAACTATTTTAAGTAATGGAATACATATACTTGTAAAAAAGATTACAAAAGCTACAAAATAATCTTTCTCTTTCCAAAACTCATAAATGCCTCCAAAAATTGTATTGTTGTATTCTACTCCAAATTTATATGAGGGCATGATAGGTAATACATTAGAAGGGATGATAAAAATAATTGCAAGAAAAAGATAAAGTGATGCTTTAAAAATTGAGTTTGGATCTTTTGGTTTTTCATCTATCGTATCAGATATATCATGTGGATTAAAAAATACAACAGTGATATAAAACATGATAATATATAGAAAATTGATCCAAAGACCAGAGTTGATCTCTAGTTTTGTTAACTCATCTAGTTTTATCATAGAAATCAATACCCCAATAAGATACACTTCTGTCATATTCCATTCTTTTATTGCATCATAAAAAGATATCGCTTTTTTTAAAGTTCTTTTTTTTACACCAAGTTTTCTGCTGAAAATGATAAAGTGTATTAGAAAAATCATCATAATGGGTACAAGTATTACTGTTGTAAATAAAATAGCAGTACTTAATGGAAAATTATGTTCATATAAGATGACAATAGAATCAAGAATAGAACGACTTTTCGAATCAAAAACAGTCACAGTTAAAATAGTACTATTAATCATCCAAAAAAAGATAACAAGTGTTGATATAGAAGTAGTTATAATTATAGGTACAGAAGCGCCACTTCTATAGACAACACTATCACAATTAGGGCAGGTATACTCAAAGCCAGGAGTAAATTTTCTAACTCGTAATGATGTATCACAATACTTGCATAAAATTTTTTGCATAGGTTGTATAGAATTTTTGGCATTTTTGATTAACATGATTCATTATATCATATAAAAGTCAGAAATAAATGAAAGAAGAATTGAAATAATATTTTAAAAAATGTGACTTTTTTTGTGACTTTTTATTGTTATAATATACGTAGGACTTTAACAATGACAAAAATTTTAATTATAATAACTTTACTTTTTACATCAATATTACATGCAAAAATAGTAAATTTAGACGACACAACACAGTTTCAAGATATGTTATCTTTATCACAAATCTATATAGATAAAACGAGAAAGCTTACAATAAAAGAGATAGATAACAAAAATATCAATTTTGCAGATAATAGTAAAAGTGTATTAGGGTATGGATACTCTCCTGATTTTGATGTATGGATAAAATTTACTTTAAAAAATGATAAAGATAAAACTTTACATAAAATTATAGAGTATGCAAATCCTTTAACTACCCATGTGGAGTTTTATGATACATCTTCAAATGAGATAGTGTATGATGGCTTGTATCAAATAAAAAAAGATAGAAAAACAATCAATCCTATTTTTAAAATAATACTCCAGCCTAATGAAACTAAAACATACTATATAAAGGCATCTTCTTATATAACAACACTTATTATTAAGTTAAATGTGTGGGATCAGGAGAGTTTTTATAATAAAGAGTTAGGACATCAGTTTTATTTAGCTTTATTTTTTGGCGCAATGGCGATATTAGCGATTTATAATCTTTTTATCTTTTTATTTTCTAGAGATATTAGTTACCTTTTTTATGTATTGTACATAGTAGGGGTGATTTATCATCAGTTATTATATACAGGTGTTTTTTATGTATATATGTTGCCTGATGGAATTATTGATTCTATTATTAATCTTTCCTCTTTAGCATCTATTACGCCAATTTTCTTTTTGGCACTATTTAGTAAGTATTTTTTAAAAACACAACAATATCCTAAACTTCAAAAGATTTTAACAGTATTATTAATAGCTACACCAATAGTTATTTTGGTTCCTATACTTACAAACTACTGGAGTGGATTTAGAAACTTTATGTCTTTTATTCTTGTTTTCTTTCTATTTGTGTTAACTGTTTATGCAGCTATTCATAAAAATAGACAAGCATATTTTATTTTAGCTGGTTGGATAATCATTTTTACTGCAATGATATTAATGCTATTAGCTAGTACTGGGATATTTAATATTTATGCGTATTCTCCATATTTTATTGAAATAGCATTTATAGCAGAGGCTGTGATTTTTTCAATAGCATTATCTGATAAAATCAATAGTTTACAAAAAGAAAAAAATAATGCCAATCAAGAGTTAATAGTACAAAAGAAAACAGAAAATGAACGTCTAGAGATACAAGTTCAAGAGAAAACAAAAGATTTAAATACTAGTTTGGATGAAAAAACATTATTACTTCAAGAGGTAAATCATCGTGTAAAAAATAATATGCAGATGATTGTATCTCTTATTCGACTGCAAAGTAATGATATCAATGATACAAAAATGAAAAACATCTTTCTAACTACACAAAATAGACTCAATGCGATGAGCCAACTACATGAGTTATTGTATCAAAAAGATGATGTTTCTTATGTCAATGCCTATGAGTATTTTACCACTCTTATAGAGGGGCTTGAAGAAACATATACAGATGATATTACTATTAAATATGCAATAGATGCGGACCTTCAAACAGAACAAGCAATATCCTCTGGAATCATACTTAATGAACTTGTAACGAACTCTTTAAAGTATGCTTTTAAAAATGATGATGGGATTATAAGTATCTCTTTATCTAAAAATAATGACGAATATACTTTAACCGTAAAAGATAACGGGTCTGGATATGAAGATGATGTGATAGCAAAATCCTTTGGACTTATTTTAGTGGATACTCTTGTTTCTTCTAAATTACGAGGAAAAATTATCAATAATACGAAAAATGGTGTAGAAACAATAATAATATGGAGAGAAGCAGATGAGTAAAACGAAAATATTAATAGTTGAAGATGAAGCAATAGTTGCATTAGAGTTAAAAACGGAGTTAGAAAAATTAGACTGTTTTGTTTTAGATATAGTATGTACCCAAAAAGATGCTTTAGCTGCAATCAAAAAAGAATTGCCAGACATTATTATGATGGATATAAAACTAGGTAAAAAAGAAAATGGTATTACTATTGTAAAAGAGATACAAAAAAAACAAGATATAGCTATAATTTATCTAACAGCATTTTCAGATGATGAAACTATGCAACGTGCCTTTAGTACTAATCCAATAGGATATATAGTAAAACCTTTTAAAACACAGGAACTAAAAACACATATACAATTAGCGATGTTTAAATTAAATCAAAATGATTTATCTATTATAAACAAAGATCATATACCTATAGGGGAAGATTTTTATTTTGATTTAGAAAATAAACAATTATATTACCGTAATAATTTTATAAAACTTGGGAAAAAAGAAAAAATACTTTTAGCAATACTGGTCGATGCAAACCATGCGAAAGTACCTTTTGCTACTATTGAAGAAGCTATTTGGAATGGTAATGAAACATCAACAAGTGCATTAAGAACACTAGTTTATAGACTCAAAGGAAAGGTAGGAAACAACATCATTGAAGTAACTTATGGCTATGGATATAATCTGAAACCATTATAATATGCAATAAGAATATTTTCTTATGGATTTAACTCTTTTAAAAATCAATAACATTTAACATTGTATTTAGTTTAAGTTTTCAACTTGGCTAAATATATTTCACTCACTAGCCCCACCACTAATAAAATACCATATACAAAACTCTTTAGATGTTTTATATATTTCCCTTTAATACATTTACCACTTTAAATTAAATCAAAAAATAATAACAAAATTAAAGGGTAAACATGACAACAGTCAATATAAACAGAAACAGATCGCTAATGGCATTACAAGAACTTGTAGAACAAAACATAGATAATAAACTTAGTTACATGCCGGAGAGTTTTAATAAACAACAAACAGAAGCATTAGAGTTATTTAAACAAAGAGTTTTTTTAGAAAAAACAATTGATGAATCTATAAGTTTTAATCAAAATCTTAAATTTGAAAATACAAATAAAAATTTACATTTAGTAAAAAGTGCAGAAGAACTCATAGAGGTATTTAAATTAAGAAGTGACGTATTTAAAGATATACAATACCAATCACAATTTCCAGATACAATAGAAGGTTTAAATTTTGATGCATATGATAGTACATCTGCTATATTGTTTTATGGAGTAGAAAAACAAATTACAGGAAGTGTTCGAGTGATATTTGATACAGAAGAAAAACTACCATCAGAAAAAAACTTCCCTTTTGATAATATTAGAAAAGAGTATAATATTTTAGGAGAACTTTCGCGGTTAGTAGTGAAAAATAATCAAAAAAAAGGCCTTAACCAAGAGTTTAAATATCTCTTTGGCGGTATACATAATGTATTTATAAATAATGATATAGATATTTTGCTTTCATGCATAAAAGTAGAACATCTAAAGCTTTATAACAAATTTGGAGGAACAACAAGAATAGATGGAACAGATAACTTTGGCAGTTTACATGTACCTATTCATATAATGTTATGGGATCCTTCACAAGTATCTAGCTTTTTCAAAAAGGCATTTTTAAATTAAATAAAAGTATAGGAGATTTTTGATTTATGATATAATGGCAAAAAATATATTTGGATAGTCATGAAAATATTACATACGTCAGATTGGCATATAGGGCAAAAATTTATGGGTAAAAGTCGAGAAGAGGAGCATAAAGCTTTTCTCTCTTGGCTTTATGAAAATATTAAAAGTGAAAGTATAGATTTACTTATAGTTGCAGGGGATATTTTTGACACTGGAAATCCACCTAATTATGCATTGGAGATGTACTATAATTTCTTAAAAAAATTGACCTCAATAGATAACTTAGATGTTATTATCACTGCTGGAAATCATGACTCTATCTCTACATTAAAAGCTCCAAAGAAACTATTAGAGGCTTTTAATGTATATGTAGTTACTTCTGGAAATGAAGAAGAAAATGAACTTATCTCTATATACAATCAAGATAAACTTTTAGGTGTAGTGTGTGCAGTTCCTTTTTTACGTGATAGTGTAGTAAGAGAGTCTATAAGTGGTCAAACAATAAATGAAAAAGAGTCTTCTTTAAATCAAGGTATAAAACAACACTATCTTGATGTATATGAGGAAGCTTTAAAATTAACAAGCAAGAGTAATCTTCCTATCATAGCTACTGGACATCTGACAACTGTAGGGAGTCGTACATCTGAGAGTGAAAGAGATATATACATAGGTGGTACTTTAGATATAGGAAGTGACTTTTTAGGACAACATTTTGATTATGTCGCTTTAGGTCATCTTCATATCAATCAAACTGTAGGAGTGGATCATGTACGATATAGTGGATCTCCTATCCCTTTGAGTTTTTCAGAATCAAATCAGAAAAAGAAAGTAAATATCATTACTTTTGAAGATAATAAAAAACAACCTACAGTAAAAGAGTTAGAGATACCACTATATAGAAAACTACAAATAATAAAAGGTGATTTAGAATCTGTTTTAAAAGAACTAACAAATATAGAAGATAAAACTACATGGTGTGAAATACATCTCAATGATAAAAACCCTTTAGCTTCACATCAAAGTATACGAGACTATGCAAGTGAACATGAACTAATGGTTCTAGCTATAAAAATAGACAGAACGGAAAAAAAACTACAAGCAAAAGATATGAATGTGATAAGCCTAGATGAACTTACCCCTAAAGATGTATTTTCAAGACGTTTAAAAATAGAAGAGTTAGAAGATGAAAAGTTTGTAAAAGAACTTGATTCAAATTTTAGAAAAGTTGTAGAGAAGGTGAGTGTTTCATGAAAATTTTAAAACTAAAAGCACTTAATATAAACTCACTAAAAGGTGAAACACAAATAGACTTTACAACATTTTTAAATAACAATGCTTTGTTTGCTATTACTGGACCCACGGGAGCTGGTAAAAGTACTATTTTAGATATCATCACTTGTGCTTTATATGGAAGAACACCAAGACTTAAAAATCCAAATGAACTTATGGCTCGACATACAGGGGAGTGTTACTGTGAAGTGGAGTTTGAGATACGAGGAGATGTTTATCGTTCTTCATGGACTCAAAAACGAGCACGTAAAAGTTCTGGTGGTAAATTTCAAACAGCTAAGATGGAGCTTTCAAGTGTAAGTGATGCAAAAGTTCTCAAAGCTACTTTACGAGATGTTCCTAAGTATGTAGAGGAGTTATCTGGATTAGATTTTGATAGGTTTATACAATCTATGATGTTAGCACAAGGTAGTTTTGATGCATTTTTAAAAGCGAAAGAATCAGATAGATCAACACTGTTAGAAAAAATAACAGGCACACAAATATATGCAAAAATATCAAAAGAGATATATGATACATATATGGAAAACAAAGCAGAGATAGATTCAGATAAAAAACTTTTAGATTCAACAGAACTATTAGAGCCTTTAGAAGTAGAGGAAAAAATAAAACTATTAAATGAAAACAAAAAAGAGAAAGAAAATTTAGATAAAAAAGAGAAAGAACTCTTAGAGATAAAAGCATGGATAGAAACACTTGCTAAACTAAAACAAGAAACAGTTGTGTATGATGAGTCTTTTACCTTGATAGAAAAAGAGAAAGAGGAAAAAAAAGAAGATTTTGAAAAACTAAGTCTTTCAACAAAAGCACTTAATGTACAAACAGTATATGAACAACAAAAAAGTCTTGAAAAGAACATCTCTAAAGATAAGATAACACTTGATACATTAGAAGTGGAGCTAAAACAGTTAAAAGAGCAACAGAAACAAAAAGCATCTTTACTAGAAACAGCTCAACAAAATACAGTAAAATCAAAAAAAGAGTTTGAAGAAAATAGTGAAAAAATACAAGAAAAAAGAACTATACAAACAAAACTAGATGAAAATGAAAAAAATCATAGTATAACAATAGAGACGATAAAAACAAAAACAGAAGAGAAACAAAAATATCAAAAAAATTTAGATGATAATAAACTAGACTATGCAAATGTACAAAAACAAATTATTAAAGCAAAAGAGTATTTAGAAAAAAATCTAAAAGATGAAAAACTCTTAGAGTCTATCCCTCTTATAAAAAAAGAGATAAATAACTATGAAAGTGAACATAGTAAATTTTTAGAGATACAAGAAAATAAAAAAAACTTACTCCTAAATAAAAAAGAGAAAGAATCTCTACATAAATTTTTACACGATGAGGTGAAAAGTCTCAAAACTATTTTTGATGAAAAACTTGAGCTATATAAACAAATAGAGACAAACTCATCAGATGATTTAAAAAATGAGCCTTTATTTAGAGAAAAACTAGCAACGTTAAACATGCTTTTAAAAGAGCTATGTGAATATAATGATATAAAACAAAAGATACAAAACGAGGAACAAAATCAAACAACACTTACAAAAAAAAGTGAACAATTAGATAAAAGTATAAAAACACAAAATACTCTAATATCTGAACTGAAAAATCATATGGTGACGTTACGAGAAAAAAGAGAAACTGAACTGCTTATCATAAAGTATGAAAATGATAGAGAAAAAATAAAAGAGGGTGATGAGTGTTTTTTATGTGGTTCAACTTCCCATCCATATATTACTCATAGTACAAATGTAGATTTAAATAGTACCAATACCCTTTTAGATGAAAAAGAATTATTATGTACTTCTTATGAAAAAGAACTAAAATCCTTAGAAACAAAAAAAACACAGATTGTTTTAAAACGAGAAACATCTACTTTGGAACTTAAAAAACAAAATGATATTTATCTAACTAAAAAAGAGATATTTACAAAAGAATCACTTGTATTATCAGATGATACAAAAACAACACTCGAAGAGAAAAAATATTTTTATGAAACAAAACTCAATGAGATAGTTACACGACGAGAAGAGAAAGAAAAAATACTCAAAGAAAAAGAACAGTGTCAAGAAAAATATACTTCAAAACAAACTATATTTTTAGAAAAAGAAAAAGAACTAGAGACAATCATTTTAAATGAAAAACAAAATGAAAAAGATGAGTTAAATTCTATATCTCTTCTACAAAGAGTAAAAATTCAACTAGAATTATTGTACAAAAAGTTTGAAGTGACTTTTGAAGAACAAAACTATAAACATATTTTAGAAAAATTTATCGAAAAAAATGATACATTTAAAGAATACCAAACAAATTTAATGCATTTTGAAGAGAAAAAAAATAGCTATGATTTAACAAATACTCAAAATGCTGCAAAACTAAATTCACTTATAGATGAGCTAGTAAGTTATGAAGAAAATAGGGTAGAGTTAGAGTCAATTATATTAAGTCTCAAAGAAGAGTCTATTGAGATACTTAACATTGCAGATATAAATATGTTTGAACATCAAATCAAAACTAGTTTTGAAAAAGTACAAAAAATACAAAGTACTTTGAGTGTGGAGTTTTCTTCACTGCTTGCAAAAATAGATGAGTACGAAAAACAACAAAAAAATCTAAGCCAAGAGATAGTAAAAAATAAAGTAATTTTAGAAGAACTCAATGAAAAACTAAAAATTGAGTTAAAAAATAATGATTTTGAAAATATAGAAACTCTTCAAAATGCACTTTTACCAAAAGAGCAAAGAGATGAACTATTTTTAAAATGTAAAAAAATTGAAGATGATTTTAAGAAGTACCAAACATTAAAAAATGATACTATTGCTAAACTTTTAGAACATGCAAAAGAGATTAAAAGTGAAAAGTCACTTGAAGAGATACAAACAGAGTTTAGTGAAGTAAAAACAAAAAGTGATACCTTACAATTAAGTATCGGTGAAATCCAAGCTGTACTAAAAAGAGATGAAGAAGATAGAGCGAAAAACAAAGAAAAAATACTTGAACTAGAAAAAAAACAAGAGTCATTTAAAGTATGGGTAAAACTCAATGAGATGATAGGTTCAGCAGATGGAAACAAGTTCGCGAAATTTGCACAAGGTATAACACTAGATCAGCTTATAAATCTAGCAAATAATCATTTGAGTGTTTTATCTAGTAGGTATGAACTCCAAAGAAGTAGTGAACAAAAACAACTCTTAGAGATAGAAGTTTGTGATAGTTTTCAAGGGGATGTTATCCGTCCTGTGAGTACACTTTCTGGTGGAGAGAGTTTTATAGTAAGTCTTTCTCTTGCTCTTGGATTATCAGAACTAGCTAGTCAAAAAATCGCTATCGATTCACTTTTTTTAGATGAAGGTTTTGGAACACTTGATGAAGATAGTTTAGAAACAGCATTAAATGCTCTAAATTTATTACAAAGTTCTGGGAAGATGGTAGGTGTGATTTCTCATGTAGAAGCACTCAAAGAACGTATACCTTTACAGATAAAAGTTATGCCAAAAGGAGATGGTACAAGTACTATAAATATAGGTTCTTGATACAAAAAATACAGATGTGACTCTTTATGTGACAATGAATAGATATAATACTTTCTTAAGAAAATAGATCGGAGATAGTATTATATGAACTTATCTAAATCATTATACACAAAAGGGATACAATGTCCAAAAGCACTTTGGTTAAAAAAGTACAATACTGAGGCATTGACGACACCAGATGAAACAGCAATAGATAGATTTGAAACTGGTAATGAAATAGGGGAATTAGCTTGTGAGTTATTTCCAAATGGTGTGGAGGTTCCATATACAAAGAATTTTGATGAGATGATTGAATACACCTCAAAATATATAGAAGATGGTATCAAATATATCTATGAGGCTACATTTAGGTTTAATGGTATTATCGTAATGGTAGATATATTAGCTGTAAGTAAAGATGGTATCTCTTTATATGAAGTGAAAAGTTCTACGTCAGTTAAGGATATATATCTTCATGACGCAGCTATTCAGTACTATGTATTACAAAATCTTGGATACACGATAAAAACTGCAAATATTGTGCATGTAAATAGCTCATATGTGAGAAACTATACTTTAGATTTAGATAAGTTTTTTACAGTAGCAAATGTAACCCCAGATGTTATAAAAATGCAAGTAAGCATACCTTCAGTACTAACAGAGTTCACAAGTGTTTTATCTGATAAAATAAATGAACCAAATATTGATATTGGTAAACATTGTCACTTTCCTTATGAGTGTGACGCAAAAGAACATTGTTGGCATACCCAAAGACAGATTCCGAAATATTCTATTTTTAATATTTTTAATTTAGGAAGTAAAAAACAATGTGAGTTATACAAAAAAGGTATCACAAATATAGAAGATATTCCTGAAACTTTTTCAATGACGCATAGTCAAAAAATGGTAGTTGATAATTTTAAAACGCAAAAAACATTTATTGATAATGAAAAAATAAAGGAATTTGTTGACACTTTAACGTATCCTATATATCATCTAGATTTTGAAACATTTCAGCAGTCTGTACCAGAGTTTGAGGGGATTAGTCCTTATCAACAAATCCCTTTTCAGTATTCTTTGCATATAGAACATGAAGATGGAACTATTGAGCATAGAGAGTATCTCTCTCAAGAGGGTATTGATCCGCGGTATGAATTGGCTAAAAGGCTTTGTGAAGATATCCCAACTGATGTTACAGTTTTGGTATATAATAAAAGTTTTGAACAAAGTGTGATAAAAAAGCTTGCGTCGCCATATAATGCTAGAAGTTTGCATCTTTTAAGTATAAATGAAAATATAAAAGATCTTATGGTTCCTTTTCAACAAAAACATTATCTTTCCCCTGCAATGAATGGTAGTTATTCCATAAAATATGTATTGCCAGCACTTGTTCCTGAATTAGCACAGGCGTATAAAAAGTTAGAAAAAATACAAAATGGATCGCAAGCGATGAATGCTTTTGCAAAAATGGATGAGATGGAAGATGAAGAAAAAGAAAAATTACGAACTTCTCTTTTAGAATATTGTAAATTAGATACTTTAGCAATGGTAAAAATATTAGAAGTTTTAAGAGGATTATCTTCATAATACAATAATATAACGAAAAATAATAGTATTTTAGCATTTAAACTAAGCAATTCTAAAATACTATTTGCTATAATTCGCAAATGAAATTATATTGCAAGAATAATCTTAGATGAATATTTTTAATACCCCATGGCAATTAAGTGATGAGGGATACTACAGAATTGAAAATGGGAAACTACTTTTTGCACCCTCAAATAATATTGAGTATAAGATAGAAGAATCTATGGTAGTTGAAATAGTAACCCCATATGAACTAGAAAATATAAATAGAATTTTAGGAACACATTACACTATTGATGAAATTAATTCACTATAGTACAAGAAATTTATATATGTGACATTATATGTGACATTGTTTTAGTAGAATACAGTAAATAGACGAATAAGAAAAATTAGATTGTTATTAAAGTATAGATTTTATACTTATTCAATATTAATAAAGGATAAAAATGTCTAAATCATTAAGTTGCGATATGATTACAAAGTTTTATTTTGAAGCATCAAATTATAATATTTTAATAGTTGAGGACTCAAAATCTATAAATAAAATGTTGACAAAATCTTTTTCAAATAAAGGGTTTAATTGTTTTAGTGTTTTTAGTTTAACTGAAGCAAGAGAGATATTAGAAAAAACATCAATTGATTATGTTATATTAGATCTACATCTACCTGATGGTAGTGGAAATGAGATAATAAATGAACTTGAAAACTCTAAAGAAAAAATATTTGTTTTAACAGTAGAATCTAAAAAAGAGATGCAAGATAATGCTTATAAAAAAGGTGTTATAGATTTTATTATAAAAGATGCAGAGTTCTTTTTTAAGATGGAACAAATACAACATTCTATAGAAAATCTAGAAAAAAATAGAATTAAAACTGTCCTTATTGTAGATGATTCTATAATTATCCAAGAACAATTAAAAAATATTTTAGGGAATAGAAATTATCGTACTGAAGTTGCTGATGATGCAGATACTGCAATGGAGATAATCAAAAATAAACATATTGATCTTATGTTTCTAGATGTAGAACTAAAAAATTCTAATGGTATAGCTTTTCTAAAAGAAAACAAAAACTATATTACAGTAAAAAGAAATATACCTGTTATGATTATCTCTGGAAATGTAAATAGTTCTGTGATTCGTGATGGTTTAAAAGCGGGTGCTATAGATATAATATCAAAACCTTATGTTTTGGAAGAGATTATTCTTAAAGCAGATTTGTGGATTGATTATAGAAGAAAAGAAGATGAAGTAAAATGTTCTACAGCTATTTTAGCAGAATACAAAGATGCCGTAGATGAAAGTTCTATAGTTTCAAAAGCTAACAGCAAAGGGATGATAACATACGTAAATGAGCAGTTTTGTACTTTGTCTGGATATAAAGAGGAAGAACTTTTAGGTAAAAACCATAATATGGTAAGACATCCAGATATGGACTCTGCTATTTTTAAAGAGATTTGGGAAACTATAAAAGTTAACAAAAAGTCTTGGACTGGAAAAGTTAAAAACATGAAAAAAGATGGTGGTTACTATTGGGTGGATGCTCTAATAAAACCTATCATTGATAAAGATGGTGAGATTTTGGAGTTTATTGGATTACGAAAAGATATCACTGAGATAGAAAACTATAAAGAGATACTCAAAGATAAGTTAAACGATACCAGTAAATCACTTGATGAAAATATCAATTATACAACTCAGTATGAAGAAGCAATCAATCAATTTACAGCTATTTTAAAAACAGATGTAAATAATAATATTACTTATATAAACGATGAATTTTCTAAGTTAAGTGGATATACTTTAGAAGAATTAAAAGGTATAAATTGTGAAACAATACGACATGAAAATCATGTTTTAGGTGGAGATTGTAGCCGTTTAAAAGAGACTTTATCCAATAACGAACATATGTCTATAACTTTTACAAATATAGCTAAAGATGGTTCTATGTATTTTGTAGAAACTATAGCATATCCTATTACAAATGTAAAAGGTGAAATTATTGAACATCTTCAGTTGATGCATGATATTAGTGAACTCAGAAATCTACATCAGGAGATAGAAGATACACAAAAAGAGATAGTGTATAAGATGGGTGAGATTGGAGAAAGTAGAAGTAAAGAAACAGGAAATCATGTAAAAAGAGTGGCGGAGTATTCTAAAAAACTTGCACTCTTAAGTGGTCTTTCTGTAGAAAAAAGTGAAATATTATTTACTGCAAGTCCTATGCATGATATAGGAAAAGTTGCTATTTCAGACTCTATTTTAAAGAAACCTGGAGCCTTAACTGATGATGAGTTTAAAATAATGCAAACCCATACAACAATAGGATTTGAGATACTAAAAGGTTCTTCTCGAGAAGTACTTGAAGCTGCTTCTGTTGTTGCGAACGAACATCATGAAAGGTGGGATGGAAAAGGATATCCAAATGGATTAGCTGGAGAAGATATCCATATTTTTGGAAGAATTACAGCTATTGCTGATGTTTTTGATGCATTGGGATCTGATAGATGTTATAAAAAAGCGTGGAGTGATGAAAAAATATACAATGTATTTGAATCAGAAAGAGGTAAACAATTTGATCCAAATCTCATGGATTTGTTTTTAGATAATAAGGAGATTTTTGAAGATATACGAAATAAATATAAAGATATAGTATAGATAGTAATTATAGTTTTAATCTATATTATTAAAACTATAATTATTTTTACCTGATTTTTTTACTTGATACATCGCTTTATCTGCTTCCGATATAAGCTGATCGAGTGTTTCACCATTTGTTGGAAAAATAGAAATACCGATACTACACCCAATATCAATTTGTACCGAATCCAATGTTTTGATATTTGAGATAACTTTGATTAATCTTTTTGCGATTGTTTCTAGCTCTTCAAGATCCATAAACTTAGGAACTAATATGCAAAATTCGTCACCACCTATACGATATAAAAATTCATTTTGTCTTAATATCGCAAGTACCTTTACAGATATATTTTGCAATAAAGCATCACCAGTTTCATGGCCATAGGTATCATTTACTTTTTTGAATTTATCCAAATCTATAAAAAATAAAGCCATCTTATCTTGAGATCGTCTGGCTCTTTGAATCTCTTGATTAAAATCAATTTCGAGTTTCCGTCTATTGTATAGATTTGTCAATGTATCTATTTCACTTAACATTTTTAATTGTTCATTTACTTTTCCAAGTTCCATAGTCCTTTTTTGTACGATTTTTTCTAAATTATTTTGATACTCTTCTAGTTCTTCTTGTATTCTTTTATATTTTGTAATATCTGTACGTATAGATATAAAACAATCAATTTTTTCTTTTGAATCATATAAAGGAACTACAGTAGTATCAACCCAATAATATTTTCCATTTTTTGCTTTGTTTTTAACTTCATCTTGCCATATACCTTTTTGTTCTATTATTTGGTACATCTCTGCCCAATATTCTTTTGGTTGGTTTCCTGAGTTAAGAATCCTATGATTTTTACCTAACAACTCTTCTTCTGTATATCCGCTTATATTACAAAATTTATCATTAGCATAGGTAATACACCCTTTTTGATCAGTCATTGCGATGATAGAATGTTGATCCATTGCAAAACGTTGATTAGATAAAATTTCTTCAATTTTTTTTTGATACGTTATATCTGTTCTTATAGAAAAATAACTGTTTGGTTTTCCATTCTCATCCATAAAAGGAATAATAGTTGTGTCAACCCAATAGTAACTTCCATTTTTGGAAATATTTTTAACCTGATCTTTCCAAACACTTCCTGTTGATACAGTTTCGTACATATCTTTCCAATAAGATTTTGGCTTATTTCCTGAGTTAAGCAGTCTATGGTTTGATCCTACTAGTTCTTGTTGTGAATAGCCACTAATCATGATAAATTTATCATTTGCGTAAGTGATATTACCTTTTGTATCTGTTGTTGCAATTATGGCATGTTGGTCGATTGCAAATTTATGTTTTATAAGAGTGTTTGATAGCTCTTTTTGTTTTGTTATATCTGTACGAATAGAGATATAACTTTCTGGTTTATTATCCAAACCTAATTGAGGAATAATAGTTGTATCAACCCAATAAAAGTTACCTTCTTTATTTTTATTTTTAACTTCGTCTTTCCAGATATTTCCTTGTGATATAATCTGATACATATCTTTCCAGTATGATTTATCTTTATTATGTGAATTAAGTAGTCTATGATTCTGTCCGATTAATTCCTCTTTTGAGTACCCACTGAGTTTACAAAAGTTATTATTAACATAGGTTATATTACCCTTATTGTCCGTTTTAGCTATGATTGAGTGATGGTCTATTTCGAATGAATTTGAAAAATTATTACCTGATTCTTTTGTTTGAGTTATGTCAATATATATATTAACAAACATCTCTATTTTACCGTCATTGTTCAAAAAAGGTATTATAGATCTTTCAGCCCAATAATATTCTCCATTTTTGGATTTACTTTTGAGTTCATCTGACCAAATATTTCCATTATTTAGCTGTTCATGCATAGAAACTAAATACATGTCAGATTGGTTGGTTAAATTTAAAATCTTGTTATCTTGACCGATTAATTCATCTTGATTATAACCACACAATTCACAAAAATTTTCATTAACATAATTGATTGATCCTGAAACATCAAAGATTATTATACCCGCATTTTGATTGGAATCATAGTTTTTGTATATTGAAGCTGCTTGTAAAGCTGTACCTTGCATAGAAGTCCTTTTTTGATGAAATAGTTTAATCGATTTAAATATAAATAACTAAAATAAAATTTAATATATACTATTATATTAAGAAAATATCACTAAAAACTTGCTTATAAAGTTTTTTAATAAAAAAAATAACTAAAATTTAATAATCCTGAGAAGATTTTATACTAAGTATCTCATATTCAAATGTATTTGTATTTATAGAAAACTCAAATTCCTCTCCAATACTTTTTCCTAATAAAACTTTACCCAATGGGGATTTGTTTGAAATTATATTTAATGTTGGATTTGACTCATGTGTTCCCAAAATAATAAAAGTTTTTTTCTCTTGTGTATCTAAATCTAAAACTGTCACTTGTGAGCTAAAATTGACTTTTTGATGACTTAGTTTTTTTGTAACTACTACTTGCGAATTGTTTATAATTTTATCTAAATATCGTAGACGTTTATCAATGTTACGAAGCATCTCTTTTGATGCAATATATTCAGCATTTTCACTTCTATCTCCAAGTTCTGCTGCTACTCTTTTTTCATTGACCCAGTAGGGTTTTTGAACTTCTGCTAAGTCTTTAAACTCTTTAATATAATTTAAAAAACCTTTTTCACTTATTAAATCTTTGTGCATTGTTTATCCTATAAAAAGATTATATCTAAAATTCTTTTTGTTGATATTTATATATAAAAATCTAGAAAATTTTGGCATGTAAAAAATACATATTAATGATTATCGTATATAATGATATTTATTAATTGACAATATAGCGATTGTCGTATATAATGTTGTATAAAAAGGAGTAGTTATGACAAAAGCAGAAGCAAGCAGAATATTAGATATACCACTATCAACATTAAATGATTGGGAAAAATCGGATAGTAATCGAAATACATTGTATAAGTTTATAATTACTTCGGATAAAAATGATGTTGAGAATAAATTAAATAATAATAAATCACATAGAATATTTCATATTTTAAATAGGAATGTAAATGCTACTTTTAATTATACTTTTAATGAAATCCAAAAGGCTTTTTCAAAAAATAACTACAATAAAGCAACAAATCGTGAATGTATTATATATTCAAAGTTTTTTAAAGAATGTGATGTTGATGATTTAGAATCTTTAATATCTGTATTTGGAATCTCTATAAGGACTATAAAACAATTATATTTAACTTTACCAGAAAGAAAAATAATAGGAGTTGCTAGAGTTTGGGATAAAAGATTTAGAGTGAAACATTTAACTCACGAGCAAAAAAGAACAAATAAAGTGCCTAGTGCATTGCAACATATATTAAAAAAAAGAGAGTTGGTATAAAACATGTATGATTTTTCAGTTCAAAAAAATATGTTAAATGTGTCTTTAGAGTTACTTGAAGAAAATAATATCAAAGATATATCTGCTTTAGGTGGTGGTACTGCTTTGGCATCGTATTATTGGAATCATAGATTTTCAACTGATATTGATATTTTTATTTATGGTAATAACCTATATAAAGACTTATTAAGACCAAATAAATGGAGTAAGAATATACAAGATAAAATGTCACAACTTGGTTATAAAGGTGATTTCAAAGCTCAAAATATTTATTTAGAATTAGCTTTAAATGAAAGTGAAAAAATGCAATTTTTTGATGTTGTACCTTTTACAGATATTCCTTATATTGAAATCGAATTATGGAATAAAAGTCTAAAAATTGAAACAGTAGAAGAAATAATTGCGAAAAAAATCAATTTTCGTTGCCAGAAAGGTAATGCAAGAGATCTATTTGATATTGCTTTGTCTATTCATAAAAAACCTGATATTTTAGATTATATGGGTAGATTAAAATATAAAAAAATCGAACTTTTATTTGAAACTGTTTCAAGTATTAAACATGACAAAAATTTAAAAGATGAATATTTATATGAAATAAATGAAATGAATCCTCATCAAGATTTTAAAGAACTATCATTGATAACTATAGATTACTTACATGATTTTTTAGAAAATTATTGCGGTGCACATGATATGGGGCATACATTAGACTCAGAAGACTATATTCAAATTGAGGAGTATGTTTATATTAATCTTATTGATTAGCCACTGACGCATCATTTTCATATTTCTTATGATATTTACTAGGAAATGTAAGAGCTACAAATACTGGTTTTAGACCTTTTTCTTTTGCATTTGTAAACATTGTATTTACTCTATTATTTATTTCTGCAAAGTATTTTTTAGGATTTAAATTTGCACTATATGTATTATCAAGCATATTAATACTTTGTTCCATAAAATGCATATTCATGTTTTTTAAATACTCTTTTTGAAATTCTATTTTCTTATCAATTCTTTCTATATCATGTGAAGTTATGCCATACATGTTTTGCCCTTTTAATATGTAAATGTAATTCGGGTGTAGTAACTTTTTTAAAAGTGATCAAGGAAAGAAAAAACCTACGCTTCGCTCGGATTTTTTCTTTCTTTATTATTAATAAAATACAGAAAATATAAAACTGTAATTAAGTTGAACACTAAAATTAATTTTTGATTTTTTAAAAGGTGAGCGGTTTACTTCGTGGGCATTGAATACACTCTATTTATTGTATGGGTTTATATCTTTTGGAAACCATACTTTGATATTATGCTATATTTTGTTTTTAATGTCAAGGATTTTATTTAGTATTGATTGCTATTTTTGATTTGTAGATAGGTTTCTTTTTGTTCTTCTAAAGTCTTAAGATATAGTGCAATAGTATTATTAATCAATGTTTTTTTAGATAGGTAAGGTTTTAATTGATATGTAACATAAGATATTTTATTAATTGGTACAGTATGGGTAATTTTCGAAAGATTATCTAATGAATTAAGTTTTATCCGAAATTTTATTACAATGCAAGTATCGTAATTATCTGAAGTAATCATAATATTATTAATAGAAATTCGATGAAAATTTTTAAATAAAATCGCATTTTTAATAAATGAATCTATTAATAACTCCAATTAAGAAAAACCGCTAAATTATAAAATGAATTTTTAAATTAATAAACCATTGTTATAAGATATTGTACAATGCTAAGATTATATTAAACGAGGATAAGGGTGAGATATGAACAAATTTGATGGTGAAATTTTTACTTACGATAAAGACAATATACAACAACTATTTAGTACAGATGATGATATTAATGAAAAATATAAACGTGGTGAAATTAGAATAATTACCGAACAGGCCCGTTATCCAATTAAAAGTATTCCTGCGATGATAGAAAGTAATGATTATAAATTAAATCCTGAATATCAAAGAAGAAAAAGATGGGATAATGAAAGAAAATCACGTTTAATTGAATCATTTATTATGAATGTACCTTTACCTCCCATATTCTTATATGAAACAGAATATGCAAAGTATGAAGTAATGGATGGACTTCAAAGATTATCAACAATTTATGATTTTTATAAAGGAAAATATTCTTTGGAAGGTCTTGAATATTGGACTGAATTAAATGGGAAAACTTATGATCAACTGCCAACTGAAATAAGAGAAGGAATTAACAGAAGATATTTATCTTCTGTTATTCTACTGCAAGAAACTGCAAAGAGCCCAGAAGAAGCTGAAGAGCTAAAACAAATTGTATTTGAAAGACTGAATAGTGGTGGTGAAAAGTTAACAGATCAAGAAACGAGAAATGCACTTTATAATGGTAATTTTAATAAACTATGTATTAAGCTTGCTGAAAATATACAATTTAGAAAAATGTGGAAGATTCCTACCGAAGAGGATAAGTTAGATATACTTCACTTTCATGATGATTTAACCGATTTACATACAAATCCATTATATAAAAAAATGGAAGATGTGGAATTAGTATTAAGGTTTTTTGCCTATCGTTTTTTGGATAAATATACCAGTAATCCCATGAAAGATTTTCTTGATGCATATTTAAAACAAGCTAATAAGTTTAGTAATAATACTTTAAATGAATTAGAAAATTTATTTAATGAAACTATTGAAACTGTATATGAAATCTTTGGAAAAGATGCTTTTTTATTACCTGAAGGGAAAAATAGAAAATCTAATAAAATTACTAAAACAATTTATGAACCTCTTATGCAATCCATATCAAAAAATTTAGATTATAAAGAAAATCTTATAAATAATTCAAATAATTTAAGAAAAAATAAATTTCTTAATATAGATAAACTTACTCTTGAAAATGGAAAGAAATTATTTGATGGAAAATATAGCCATAGATCGATAATTCAAAAAAGAATAGAATACTTTGATGAATTAATTTTGAATTATTGTAATAAATAAAGTTAAATATGAAAATAACTTCATTAGATGATTTTTTAAGGGATATTAACAGTATTGAAGAGTACATACAGCATATTGATTTGGTTAATAAAGTTGCTGTAAATACTCGAAATTCAGAGGAAGAATCACTTATATTATTTAATCATCATTTTTCTACCTTTAGAATGGATAAACGGATATATGAATATAAATCTATAATAATATCCTTATATGGAATTATTGAAAAATATGTTGAAATATGGATTACAGAACATGTAGATAACTTGACATTATTATTTGATAATTATTATAATATCCCCGATAAAATAAGGAAATCACATTTTGATTTGTCTTTAAAATTAATAACATTAATAAATGAAAATAGATACAATAAATATAGTAATATAAAAAAAGAAGATCTATTAAATAATTTAAATCTATGTGTTAATAAACCAGCTAAATTTAAATTGAATAGAGAAGCTTTTTCTCCTATATCTGGAAATTTGAAACATAATAAAATTGTTGAATCATTCGAATATATAAATATTAAATTAAATGATATATTATTAAATAATAAAGAGTTCTCAAATTATTTAATTGATAAAGTAGGTCAAGGTATTGATAATGAGAAACCAGAGACTTTGTATCAAGAATTGAATCAATTAGTTGATTTTCGTAATGAAATTGCACATGGTGTTGAAGTAACGCAGTTATTAAATAAAACAGAGCTTGAATCTTATATTGAATTTATAACAAATTATGGTAAGGCAATATTTGAGACGTTACATGAAAAAGAAATTAAATATGAATGTGAAAATTCCTATGAAATAATAGATGAAATAATAGATGTATATAATTCTTCAATACTTGCTTTTAATATAGAATATTATAAAATTAAAATAAATGATTTCGTAATTGTTGAAACTACTAGTAAGAAACTAATCAAGAAAAGAATATCCGACATTCAATTAAATGGTATATCTTATGACATATTAGATATTAATGAAAAGAGTAGTATTGCAGTTAATTTAAATAATGAAATCAAAAAAAACTATAAGTTTTACTTAAAAAAAGGAAAAGAATGTCAAATATAATTAGCGCATTTTTAAATATAATAGATAATTATCAATTAGAAATATCAGATGTAACAGATGGAAATAATAGAGCAAATAATATGGGTGAAGGTTTAGAAACATATATCAAAGATATTTTTGCAGGAACCATAAATGAAACAGATGAAAATAGAAAATTAGAACAATTATCAAGAATCTATTCATATCAAGGTAATAAAAACAATCCACCTGATTTAATGTTAAGAAATAATGATGCAATAGAAATTAAAAAATTAGAATCTAAAAATAGTGCAATTGCACTGAATAGTTCATATCCAAAAGCAAAACTCTATGTAAATAGTCCAATGATTACAAATGCGTGTAGGGGTTGTGAAGAATGGAGTGTCAAAGATATGCTTTATGCCGTTGGATATACAAATCAGTCAGTATTAAAATCTTTATGGTTAGTGTATGGCGATTGTTTTTGTGCTGATAAAGAAACTTATGAAAGAATTAAAGACACAATTTCAAATGGAATCAATACAATATCAGATGTAGAATTTACAGAAACTAAAGAATTAGGAAAAGTTAAAAAAGTTGATCCGTTAGGTATTACTGATTTAAGAATTAGAGGTATGTGGCATATAGATAATCCCAATAAAATTTTTAATTATATTTATACTTATGATGACACAAAAGATTTCCAATTAATTTGTCTATTGACAAAAGAAAAATACAACTCTATAGATATTGAGGACAGAAGAGTACTTGAGAATATAGAAAATAGAAATGTAACAATAGAAAATATAAGAATTAAAAATCCAAATAATCCTAGTCAATTAATAGATGCAAAACTATTAATTTTTGCACTTTAAAATTTATGAATATATTATCATTGTTTTCGGGAGCAGGTGGACTAGACTTAGGTTTTGACAAAGCAGGTTTTAAAACTATTTGGGCAAATGAGTATGATAAAGAGATTTGGGAAACATTTGAAAGAAACTTTAAAAATACAATTTTAGATAGAAGAAGTATCGCAAAAGTACCTTCAAATGAAATTCCAGAAGCTTTAGGATTAATTGGAGGACCTCCTTGTCAAAGTTGGAGTGAGGCGGGGAAATCAAAAGGTATTAATGACCATAGAGGAAAGCTGTTTTTTGAATTTATTAGAGTTTTGCGGGATAAGAAACCACTTTTCTTTTTAGCTGAAAATGTTTCAGGTATGTTGGCAAGTAGACATAGTGATGCTCTTGAAAATATAAAATCACATTTTATAGACAGTGGATACAATTTATCTTTTAAACTTTTAAATGCTCATGATTATGAAGTACCACAAGATAGAAAACGAGTTTTTTTTGTTGGTTTTAGAAAAGACTTAAATATAACTTTTAAGTTTCCAAAAGAAGTGTCAAAAAAAAGATACTTAACAGAAGCAATATATGATTTAGCAGATAATGTTATCCCTGCTAAAGATAAAAACTATACAAATGCAAATAAATGTGCTATTAGTAATCATGAATATATGATTGGTGGATTTTCATCAATGTTTATGTCTAGAAATAGAGTTAGAAGTTGGGATGAACCATCATTTACTATCCAGGCAGGAGGTCGACATGCTCCACTTCATCCTCAAGCACCAAAAATGGAACTGGTAGAAAAAGACAAAAGAAAATTTGTTGATGGTTATGAAAATTTATATAGAAGATTAAGTATTAGAGAGTGTGCAAGAATACAAACATTTCCTGATAGTCATAAGTTTTATTATAATAATCTTACTGCAGGTTATAAAATGGTAGGAAATGCTGTACCACCAAATTTAGCATATTTTTTAGCAAAAAAAATAATGGAAGATTTACAAAGTACATATTCTAGTTAAAAAGTGTGTATCAATTATAAGTAATTGAAGTATTACAAAACTCATGTTTTTAATCAAATTACATATTGGTTATGAAAATATTAGATTTTATTACAATTTATTGAATAAAGGAATCATTATTTAATAGATATTATATAGTGAAAATCAGATTCAATGATTCGTTATAGTTCTTTATTTAGGTTTCATACTTAACAGATTAATGAGTTTCTGTATTGTTTAAGGTAGCTATAGGGTAGCTAAATAAAATTATTTAACTTTCTTTCAACCCTTGACGCATAGCTTCAACTAACTCTTTATCGGCTTTAACACCAGTAAATAGTTCAAATGCTAGAACACCTTGATAAAGGAGCATATCCTCACCATCTTTAAATGTAAGTCCTCGCTCATCTGCTTTTTGTAAAAATGGTGTATTTTTTCCATAGATACAATCCATCGCATAGTTAGAAGTGTATAAAATATCTTCGATGATTTCAGATGGAGCAGGGAGTTCTTCATCTTTAAGTCCTGCACTTGTAGAGTTTACAACCAAATCATAATCTTCACAGATAAAATCATCCCAAGAAAATACATCACAGTCTAAATCTCGAAAAAACTCTAGTCTGTTTTTGCTTCTATTTAAAACTGTAGTTTTAATACCAGCTTCATTAAATGCAACTGCAATAGCTTTTGCAGTACCACCAGCTCCTAAAATAATAGCATGTTTTATTTTCCCAAACTCTTCTATCGCTTTCATAAATCCTGGGGCATCAGTGTTGTAGGCTATAACTTTGCCATCTTCATTGATGTATGTATTTACTGCACCGATTTTTTTTGCGAGTCCTTTTACTTGATCTGCTTCTTTAAATGCTTTTTCTTTATGGGGTACTGTTATATTCGCACCTTGTATGCTATTTTGTATAAAGTCATTTTTTAGTTCTGAATCATCTTCTATAAGTGTTTTATTGTACAGACCCTCTATATGAAGGTGTCTAAATCCTGCATTGTGCATTTGTGGTGATTTTGAGTGGATTACTGGGTTTCCGTATATTGTGAAGTTTTTCATTATTTTAATTTTCCTAATAATAGTTGTGTCCAATTTGTATCTTTGTCTTTGTTCTTTTTATTAATCTCTTCTTCCTCTATCTCTATTTGTTTTTCTTCTACTATTTTATCAGTCTGAGCTGATGTATCTATAGATTCTTCCTCTATTGTTTTTATCTCGATTTTTTGAGGTGTTTCTATAGTTTTTTCTTGATGATGTTGTTTATGTGTAGCGACTGTTTGGTGATCGCTTTCTAGGCTTGTGATTAGTTCATCTCTATACATCATAACAAATTTTTGAAAGATATTAAATTCTACATATTTTTCATATTTTCCGGGGTATTTGAGGTATTTATCTTTGATGAGATTATCATATAAAATTGTGATGTTGTACTCTTCATTGTAGTATTGGGCTAAAATATTTGCATCTCTTACAAGTATATTCAATGATACAAACTCTTTATATTCTTCAGGAAATATTTTTGTTAAAATTCTTGTGTAGTTTCTTTTTTGAAACTCTATCTCTTCTAATTCACTTAATAAATCGATTTGACTTTGTAATGGAATAAGTTCTTCTAACCATCCTAAAACAAGCTCTTTATTTTTATTTACGATAGCTTCAAACGAGCCTTTACCAGTATATGAATAAGTATTGTTTTTTATTTGATTACTTATAGTGGAAAGTTTTTTCATACGATACCTTAGTAGAAATTTTGATAATTATACATAATATTTCTTTAATTATTCTCATATAGAATTTAATAATTCTTTAGTTATAATGACTAATGAATAAAAATAAATTTAACACACTGAATATTTCAGAGAAGACATTAAAAAATTTAGACTCACTTGGTTTTGCCTATATGACACCAATCCAAGAAAAAAGTTTGCCGTATATTCTTGATAAAAAAGATGTGATAGCAAAAGCAAAAACAGGAAGTGGAAAAACTGTTTCATTTGGTTTAGGGGTATTAAACAACTTAGATGTATCACGATTTAGAATACAGTCTATCATCTTATGTCCTACAAGAGAACTAGCAGGTCAAGTTGCAAAAACACTAAAAGACCTTGTACGTGCAGAACACAATATTAAGATTTTGACTCTTACAGGTGGTGTGCCACACAAACCACAAGTACACTCTCTTTCACACCAAGCACATATTTTAGTAGGAACTCCAGGAAGAATACTAAAACATCTTAAAGAAGAAAACTTCTCAGCTGATGAGATAAATACTCTTGTACTTGATGAAGCAGATAGAATGCTTGATATGGGATTTAGTGAAGATATCAATCTTATTATAGATTATCTTCCTAAAAAAAGACAAACGCTTTTATTTTCAGCTACGTACCCAGAAACAATTGATGATTTATCAAAAACTATTTTAATCGATCCTACAAATGTAGAAGTAGAGTCTACTCATAATGAAAATATCATTACACAAAAATTTTATGAAGTAGAATCTCATCAAAAAACAGCTTTAGTTACAAAACTTTTTCAAAAAACACAAAAATCTGTTATTATATTTTGTAATACAAAAGTACAGTGTAATGAACTTGCTGATTATTTAGAAGAGATAGAAATAGAACCTTTAGTTTTACATAGTGATTTAGATCAAAAAGATAGAGATGAAACACTTATTTTATTTTCAAATAAAAGTTATCCAGTACTAATAGCAACAGATGTTGCTTCTAGAGGACTTGATATAGAAGATGTTGATTTAGTTATAAACTATGATTTACCTTTTGATTTTGAAGTATATACACATAGAATAGGAAGAACTGCTCGTGCTGGTAAAAATGGACTGGCTGTTAGTTTTGTAGATAACTTAGGTCATTTTGAAGATTTAAAAGATTTTTTTGATAAAGATTTTCCTCTTTTAAATATGACAGAAATTAGAGACAATGAAGATGTTGTATTGTCTTATGAGTTCTCAACATTGTATATCAATGGTGGAAAAAGACATAAATTACGAGCTGGTGATATTTTAGGAGCTTTAACAGCTGGAATAGGGCTACATAAAAATGATATAGGAAAAATAAATATTTTACCTACTTGTTCGTATGTTGCGATTAAAAATAATTGTTACAAAAAAGCTTTTGAGGGTCTAAATTCTAATAAGATGAAAAATAAATATTATAAAGTCTATAAAAGATAGACTTTATTAAATAGGCATCGTGATAGTAAAGACTGCTTTATTATCATCGTTTCTCGCATCTAAAGTACCATTGATTTTTGTTTCGATGATTTTTTTAGACATATGAAGTCCTATCCCTGTACCATCTTCACCATGTTTTGTAGTGAAGTTTTTCTCGAATACTTTAGGTAAGATATCTAAAGGAATTCCTCCACCATTATCTATGATCTCTATTATATTATTGATATTGTCTTGATATGCATTGATCGAGATGATTGGATTTTGTATCTTATTTATTTTAAGAATATCTAGAGAGTTTTTAACGATATTTAAAATCACTTGCATCATAAGACCTACTGGAATATTGATGATGTTTTTAATAGAAATATTTAAATCAAGATTGATTCTATTTTCTCTTACTATTGGTTTAATGATTGTTAATGATTTAGTGATAAGCTCATCAATAGCAATATCATTATTATTGTTTGTTGCTTTAAATAGATCTCTAAAATCTTCAATTGTAGTATTGATATGTTCTGTGTATGATAGTACATTATTTATATTATCATCAAGAATAGCATCTGTTAAAATACCTGCTTCTTTGTATACTTGCAGTGAAGATAATGTAGAAGTAATCGCGCTAATAGGTTGTCTCCATTGATGTAAAATCATCTCTAAAGTACTTCCTAGTTGTGCTTGTGTATGTAAGAGAGTTAACATATTGTCTTTTTCAAGATTGAGTTCAATCTCCTCTTTTACTCTTTTATTTAAGTTTTCATTTAAATACTCTAACTCTTTTGTAGTTCGTTTGATAAGTGTAGAAAGAGCCTGTGTTCTATGTAGTCCTAAACCATTTTCAAGTATTTTATGTTCGTTGAATATATTTGGAGTTATCTTTTCTACTTTTTGGTTATTTTCAGAAATCGCCAAGATAGCCATCGATTGGTTGAGTAGTTGTGCATTTTCGTGTTCTGATTCAGATGTATGGAAAAATTCACCATAAGCAAAAAAACCACTGATTGGAGCAATCTCTTTAAGCGGCAGTATCTCTAAGTTAATATCATGTTTTAGAAGAGCTTTTCTTGCCATACAAGAGTATATAAAAATAGACTCAATAGGCTCGTCCATGATATTTTTGATACTATCAAGACCTTTTTCAATAATCAGTTGAACATCACCATGACCAAATTGTATTTTACTTCCCTCTTTAATATTTCCAGCAAAACTTAAACTTCCATCGTCATGTTTTGTTAAAACAGCACGAGCTAAACTTATACCATCTATTTTTTGTACTAAAGGAAACTCAATCCCAATAGCAGGAAGAAGTTTATCTATATCATCACCTAAATAGTGTTTATAAAAATCAACAGTAGTCATACCTGATATTTGATATACTCTATTTTTGACCGCTTTTTCTACAGTATGAGTTCGTCCAACTGTCTCCCAGTTGAAACTATAATCTGTGTGTATATTTAAGTCTTTACTATAAAATCCTGCTGCAACTGCACCATTGTTTGTGATACCTTCTTCTGTAAAAACAAGTGTCTCTTCAAATTTTGAATAATCCCCAGCCATACCACCAGAAATAATTACTTTGTTGTTTATAGATGATATACCATTTAGGTATTCTTCCCCATTTGTATTTAATCCATCAGTAAACGTAACGATAAGTTTTAGGTCATCTTCTGTTTCTAAATCATCAATAATATCTACACCATTTTGGAAACTATCAGTTTTTGTATTGATAGATTTAGTAATGATTTTTGTTTTATCAAATATACTGATTGATATTACTGTTGAGTGGTTTAGTGAACCATTATGTGATATTTCCCCATTTGTGGTTGCACCTATAATTTTTGCATGAGGCAAAAGCATAAGAAGCTCGTCTTTGAGGTAAAGTATATACTCTTTATTATTTATACTTGTAAATACTTGAACAAGCACTTCACCATTGTAGTTGTTGATGTAGTTGTCTTTTATAAAAGTATCTAAAAGTTCTTTTGAACTATATTCATGCGTAAAAGTTTTCATTAAGTTATTCTATATGATTTCAACTTAGTCCAATGTAAAACACAATGAAAATTAAAACAAAGTATCCATATCTATGGAAGCTGTGGGGCTTTTGATACTATGTAGAGCACTGAGTAGTTTAGCAACATCATTAGATCGTAGTAACATCTCATAACGGTAACTATTGGAAATTTTAAAGATATTACACTCTCCAAACCCTATTAAGTCTATTGTTTTATAGTTTTTAAATTGATTGACATACTCATCTAACTCTTTTTTTGCTATAAATGCATTTTTGTGACTAAAAATAATACGTGCAATCCTAAAATATGGAGGATATAAATCAACTCTACTTTTTAGTTCATCTTTTAAAAAATCTTCATAGTCAGACACTTCTAGATAATTGTGAAAAAAGTCTTCATTTTTTGTTTGGATTAGAACCTCTCCAAAACCTTTTCTTCCACTTCTTCCTGCTATTTGTATCAGTAAAGACAATGCTTTTTCGCGTACTTTATAACTGGTCATATTTAAAATAGAGTCTATACCTAATACTACAGCTAAAGTAACATTATGATAATCATGACCTTTTGAAAGCATCTGAGTCCCTACTAATATATCTATTTTATTATCATTGAACTGTTTGAGTGTTTTTTTAAGTGCTGTGTTTGTTCGTATACTATCTCTATCAAATTTTTCTACTACTTTATGTTTAAAAATATTTTGTAGTTGTTCATATACTTCAGCAGTTCCTAGTCTATAGCTTTCTATAACTCCTGTTTTACAAGAGGGACAGTTTTTTGGTATGGCTTGTGTGTAGTTACAATAGTGACATTGTAAGGCATTGTGATTTTTGTGTAAACTAAGACTCACAGAACAAAAAGGACACTCTACAGCATCTCCACACTCTTTACAAATTTGGTACTTAAAGTTTGCACGAGTTGGCAAAAAAACTATCACTTGATTGTTTTTTTCTATCGTATCTTGAATCTTATTTATGATAGTTTCATTGAGTTCCAACGCAGAATCCAAAAAAGATATCTGTTTTTCAGATTGAAAAAATGTTTCTTTGAGTCTGAAATAAGGCACTTTATGAAAAGTACTTAAGCTAGGCGTTGCACTTCCTAAAACAACTTGTATATCATACTTTTTTCCTATGTAAATAGATAAATCTTTTACATGGAGTCTTGGTTTACTATCTGCTTTATATGAGTCATCATGTTCTTCATCTACTATTATTAAACCTAGCTCTTTATATGGCAAAAATAATGCAGACCTTGCCCCTGCGATGATTTTTACTTTTCCATTGAGCAAGTTTTCTATGATAGTTTCTTTTTTCTTTTTCTGTATTTTAGAATGCCAAATAGCGATACTTTCTCCAAAAACTTTTGTAAGACGTTGTTCCATTTGAGGGCTTAGTGAAATTTCTGGTAAAAGTAAGAGTGCTTGTTTATTTTGTTTCAAAACTTTCTCAATTGTTTTGATATATATTTCTGTTTTTCCACTTCCTGTATTTGCAAATAGTAATGATACTTTGTTTTCTTGTAAGAAGTTATATGCTTTTTGTTGATTTGTGGATAATTCTATATCACACTGTATCTCTTCATTTATCTCTATCCTATCAATATCATAAAAAGGAGTATACACACTAAGAGCTTCCCCTAAACTACACACATAATATTTAGAGATAAAAGAGGCGATCTCTAGCATTTTTTTATCATAAAAATATTCAGTGATACTTTTTATCTCTACGCATTTAAAAGAGGGTTTTTCTACAGTTTTAATTATCACTGCATCAAGATGTTTTTGTCGTCTTTGAAGTGAAACTTCGACACGAGTACCTATTTTTATCTCTTGTTCACTTCTATAGGTTAAGTTATCAAGAGGTGTACTTAATATTGCTACTTCATAAAAAAACATTATAAGTTTAAGTCCTTACATAATTTATCTTTTATATCACAATCAAAAGTATACTTAGAATTATCAAATATAAACTCTAATGAATCAGTACTATCTATAAATACTTTATATCTATTTTGTGATACTTTACTCCAAGAGCCAGTTTTTTGTTTTTGTGATACTTTGATGGGGTTTTTTAAAATGGTATTAAACAACAACACTTCACTATCTCCTAGTGTTTGAAATGAAGAGGTGTTGTTTTGTAAAATCAATCTATTTTTATATTTGTTGATTCCAGCACGTATCTGCACAATATCAGATTTTATTTTATTGATATTTGTGCTACTGAGTGCTAAATCAAATTTTGAAACTGCGATAGTTATAATAATACTTATTGCCATAAGGGCAAAAATAATCTCTACTAAACTAAAGCCTTTTTTATCCATTTATATAGTTTTCTTTTAAGTCACTCGTATCAAGCTCTTGCCCGATTTCTTGGTATCTTTTAAAATAGTACTGGATAAAATTATCAATTGTTGTATCAACTGAAGTAAATTTATTATTCTTTTTAATAGCATAATCACTTAAAAAATCAGAAGCATCTCTTTTCTCTAAATAGTGAAGTGCAAGTTTTGTATATGTTTGTACATACCATTGTTTTAGATTTTCGATAGTTGTATCACTTGTATCTATAGTTAGTTTTGAGTTTTCTATATCCCATGATAAAACTTTTGTTTCAAAAAGTCCAAAAAGGTGAATCATCCCTTCACAATAATATGGTTGTACTTCATCAACTTCCATCCACCCAATAAGCCCAACCGCTCTTTTAATAGTATCAGAAATCACAAACTCTTCTAACTCTTTTTCTGTAGCACTTAGGTCTGTAAAAAACGATACTAGTCCTCCTGTAGTAGCTTTAAACTCTTCTATGTTTTTAAAGTTTGCAGTTTTGTTCATCACTGTTTCTGTTTCATCATCACACCACAAAATATGACCAAACTCATGTCCAATAGTTGTGATGTCATATACTTGATGCCATTTTGCAGTGTTGTTTTCATCAAATAAAAAAGCTCTCTCTTTACTTAAAAACGCTTGACCAAATATCTCTTTTGAAAGGCGTAAAAATGGTTTTGCTTTTTGGGCTTGTAGTATCTCATCACTAAATGCAAATATTTTTTTACCAAACTCTTTTGAAACTATCTCATCATTTGGAACAACTTGTGCTGAAAATAGTCCATTGAATTCTGCTCCAAAAAATAGAGCAGGGCGTCCTAAATAGAGCTGTACTTTATCTAAACTTTTGAGTGAAAAATCATATATTTTTTGGTGTTGTTCTTGGTCGATATTTTTAAATATATCTCTAAACATGATTTTGATTTTAGCTACTCTTTCATTGTTGTTTTGGATTTGTGGATTTGTAAGACGGATATCCCACTCCAAAGCTACGGCTTTTCTAAAGTGATCTTCATAGTACTCTAAAGGGTGTCCTATTTGAATCGGTGTAGATATTTTCATCCATGTTTTATCTACTTCTGCCCATTTTGAAACAAGTTTGTTTGTATCTGTTTCTGAAAAAGCTGCGATAATAGAGAGTAAATAATGATAGTATTCCCATTTTTGATTATAGATATTGTCCTCATGTTCAAGAAGATTTTCTACAAACTCTTCAAGTGCATCTACTACATCTGTTACCTCTTGTTTAAAAGCTGTAAGATAAGCACTACTTTTATACTCATCATTTTCTTTTGTCAGCATAGAATAACTTCTATCAGCTATTAATCCCTCGTGACCTAAATCAAAAAGATTATTTGCATCTAAAAACTCCATCACTTTTTCGTTGTCATTATCAAACTTTTCAAGTAAATCTTTGTTTACTCCATTGATAATCATTTTTGTCCAAGATGTTTGCCATTTTGACATCTGTACACCTACATTATAAACACCTTTAAATATCTCTTGATAAAAAGGAGTCAATAAATTATTTGAAACTATAAACTCTACTCTTTTCTCATGGATATCAAGCCAGAAATCTTTTGCGAACTGATATGCTTGCTCTTGAAGTTCGATGATTTGATTTTCATCATAGTCTAGTTGTTTCAGTACTTGAACTAAACTATCATCTCTTAAGTTTACAAGCCGAGTGATAAGTGCTAGTTTCATATCTTCAGATAGTTCTACTTTTAATGCTTTTGCAAAATCTTCTATGATAGTGAGTTTATCATTTTGTTTTTGCTCTAAGTATTCGTAGAGTTTGTTAATGTCACTTTTTTGTTCACTGATAAAATCATAAATTTTTTGTATATCGTTTGTAAAATTTGTCATAGTTTGTTTTACCTTCTATTATTTAATATGATAGGATAACAAAATCCACTATTAATTTTGCTGAATATCTTTTCATAATAAAATTTTAAGGTTAACTTCCCTATAATTCCGTACTTGAAAAATGGAGGCATAGCAAAGTGGCTAATGCATTGGATTGCAAATCCTTGATCCTCGGTTCGACTCCGAGTGCCTCCTCCAATTAACATAATTAAAAATCAAATCCATTTCAAAATATACAACAAATAACTACAATAATTTCCTGAATTCAACTCATAAGTGTAATACACCTATTTTACTAAGAGAATAATTATCATATATATGAGCAAATATTTGATATCTTAATGCTAAGGTTAATTGTTTCTGGCATCTAGTACTTTTTCATTGAATGCTCCATTTATGATGTAAGATATTGAGCTTTAGCTATGTCTAAACGTTTTACATTAAGTGTGAATTGGCGCTTAAAATACTATGTATCTATTACGACCTTCTTCTTTTGCTTTATATAATGCATTATCTAGTCTTTTAGTAAATGTTTGTAATCTCTCTTTTTTTAGAGAACTAATTCCAATACTAAGTGTTATTTTTCCAACTTCTGGAAAATGATAAGTTGATAAACTAATCATAATTTCATTTGCTATTAAAATCGCTTTTTCTACTGTCGTTTCAGGAAGAAGGATAATAAACTCCTCTCCTCCCCACCTTGCAAAAATATCTGTTTCTCTAATTTGAGAGGAGATTAGCTCTGCCAAATTTGATAGAACTATATCCCCTATATCATGTCCATATGTATCATTTACTTTTTTAAAATGATCAATATCAAAAAACAGTGCACTTAAACTACGATCATATCTTTTTGTAATTTTATATTCGGTATTTAACAGTTCATCTAATTTTCTTCTATTGTATATACCAGTTAATTTGTCATAATTAGCAAGTTGGGAAAGTTCATTTAAATGTTTGATCTCTTTTGAAATATCTGTCACAACTGCTAAGAAAAGATTATTATCATTTTGTTTGATTCTTTTTATAACAATTCTTACCCATATCAATGTTTTATTTTTTTTAAACAGTTTTAATGATGTTTCTATCTTAGTTTTTCTACTCTGAGAAAGTTGTTCTAAAATCTCTTTCAATAATTCAACTTCAGAAGATTCGAAAATATCCAAAAAAACTTTTTGATGTAACTCTTTTTGGGTATATCCTAAGAGTTGTACGAAGGTGTTATTTGTGTATATTATATTTTCATTAAAAAGAACTATCCCTTCTGGTAATTGTTCTGTCAAACTATTAAAAAGATTTTGTTTCTCTATTATACTAGATAAAAGTTTTTTCTTTGCCGTAATGTCAAAAAAACTAATTATTGTGTATTCTTCTTCACTAATTGTAAAATTTGAAAACTTTAAAGAAAAAAAGCTTTTTCCTTTTTTATTTGAGATAATATACTCTTTGGATGTTAAAATATTTAAAATTTTATCTTTTAAAAGTATTTCATCAGATTTTTCTATTCTTTTAAATACTTTATTTGCCAAAATTAAAGATGATTTCTTATCAACTACAATTACTGGATAGATATAAATATCTATAAACTTTTTTAAATCTTCAATTGAAAAACAATTTGTCATTTACTATCCTTTTAAATTAAAATTATATCGTAAATATGGTTTAAAAACATAGTCAAAATTAAATTAAAAAATTAAGGTTTATTTTAGGTATTTTTTTGATTTTTTAACCTATAATTCGAAAAAAATTACTTTTAGGATATAACATATGTTACAATATTTAACTAAAGAGAAACTACATATTTACATAAAATTTTTAATTACACTTATTATGTTTATAAGTGTAAAAGATTTTGATAAGATAGTTTCTTTTTCAACTTTAGCTGTAGCTCTTTTAGAATTTATAATTATACTTGAATTAGTACGAATGTTAATTGAATTTTTGTTTAGTGAAGAGAATAGAATACGTATGAGATTTATGATTGATTCAACTATCATTTTTTTTATTAGAGATATAATGTTGATTGTAAATGATAAATTTGACTTTATAAAAATAGCTTCTATATTAGGTATAATTGCAGTATTATTTCTATTCAGAGGACTTTCAATGAAGTATAGTCCATCAAATATTGAATAGAAAAGGCATAATAATATGATAAAAGAACAAATAGATAGTTTTCACTTAGAAGATATTAAAAATGATTTACACCCTTCCGTATTTTTTAAAAATGATAATTATGACCTTTTTATATTAAGAATCCCTCAATTATGTGAAGGGCAAGTGGTTTTTACAAGTAAAGCATTTGTAATGACAAATGAATCATATTATTATTACAACAAAGACGAAGGTAAATTTGTTGATCTTACAAATTTTAGAGGTTTTTATAAGGTTCTTGATAAATATATTGATGCTACATTAAAAATGATATTAAAATATCTTGATGAAATTGAAACTATAGAAGATTTATTTAATGAAGGCAAATCAGTAAAAGATTTTAATCATCAATGGTTTTCTTACAAGAATGATTCAGTTAAAACAAATAGAATATTATTTAAAGCAGTAGAAACTTTAGCAGATTTAATTTTTATCTATAAACAAGAAGATGATTATCTAGAACAACATTTTGAAGATATACAAGAACATCTTCAAAGAGCATATAGAAACTCAGGATTATTACTAGAAAAACTTGATGCTTTAAAAACTTTTAATATGACGAAAAATAATGAGCAAATGAATCAAACTATTTATATTTTGACACTTCTTTCTGGTATATTTTTACCATTAAATTTAATTGTTGGTTTTTTTGGTATGAATACTACATCTTTACCTTTTACTGTAGGTGATGGTGGTACTTATAATGTTATTACTTTACTTATATTAACAGCAGTAGTTACTTCTTTTCTCACTATTATTTATAAAAATTTAAAAAATGATTAATGCTATTATAGCTACTCGTAATGGATTAGTAATTAAAAAAACTTATACAAAATTTGAAACTAGAGATAATAAAGGAAAAATCAAATGTTAAGTATTATTGTTAGTACATTATTAATATCACTTATTATAAATGTAATATTAAAGAAATTTGAGTTACCAACTATTATAGGATATATTGTAACTGGTACAATTATCACATATACTTTTGGTTTACATGAAGCGACAAATAATCATGATCTAAAAGAAATTGCTGAATTTGGAGTAGTTTTCCTTATGTTTACTATAGGTTTAGAATTTTCAATTGAACACTTAAAAAGAATGAAAAATGAAGTATTTATTGCAGGTAGTTTACAAATTATCTTAACAACACTTGTGATTTTTGTAATTAGTTATTATATTATTGATTTGGATAAACAAGTATCTTTAATAATCTCTTTAGCGGTTGCTTTATCTTCAACAGCAATTGTATTAAAAACATTCAATGAGAGTGGTGATATTAACAAAAGATTTGGACAAAGAGCTTTAGGTATTTTAATAATGCAAGATATTGCCGTGATCCCAATCTTACTTATAATTGGATTTATGAGTAATGATGACGGTAAAATATCTGAAGTTTTATTAAATATGTTTATAAGTGCCACGATACTTTTAACTATGCTTTGGTTTATAGGAAAATATTTACTTGAACCTTTTTTTACACAAATAATAAAAACAAACACAGATGAACTCTTTATAGGTACAATTTTACTTTTAGCTATAGGTTCATCCTATCTCGCTCATAGTTTTGGTTTTTCATACTCACTAGGAGCATTTATAGCAGGTATGTTGATTGCTGAAACAAAGTATAAACACCAAGCAGAAGCTGAATTAGTTCCCTTTAGAGATATTCTTCTTGGAATATTTTTTATTACAGTTGGTATGCAAATAGATTTTGGAATAATCTTCTCATATATACATATAGTACTTGTACTATTAATTTTAGTAATGATTCTAAAATTTATCATTATCTATGCCATTGTAAAAGTAAATGAAAATCAAAGAGTAAGTTTAAAAACAGCGATATCATTAGTTCAAATCGGAGAGTTTTCACTTGCTCTATTAGAATTGGCAAGAACAAATAGTCTCATTGGTCCTCCTCATGGTCAAATTATGATAGTGACTATTGTTTTATCGATGATTTTAACCCCTTTTATATTAAAAAACTTAACTTTTTTAGCAGATAAAATGGCAACAAGAGATGCTGATAATATTGAATTAGATATTGATTCTTCTTTACTTAAAAACCACACAGTTATTATTGGATTTGGTGAATTTGGAAGAACTATTGCAAATGTTTTAAAAAATAATAATGAGCTATATATTGCAATAGAGAGTAACATAAACAATTTTCATGAAGGTGATAAAGAAAAAGAACCTATTATTTTTGGGAATGCTTTGCATAAAGAGGTATTACACCAAGTAAATTTAAAAGATGCAAAGAGTATTGTGATTGCAATTGATAATCCACATAAATTATTTAACTTATGTGAAACTATTCAAAAATCTGTGCAAAATGATAAAATATTTATTAAAGTACATAATAATGATGATAAAGAATTGATAAAAGAATTAGGTATATCAAATATTATTGTTGAAAATGAGTTAACAAGTAATGCTTTTTTTGAACTTATTAATAACAAAGAATAGTGAATATACTATTCTTCATCATCATTTTTTTTAGAAGGAACTTTAGAGTTCTTTAATTTTATAGGTCCACTTTTCTTATATTCTTCTAATAATTTTACGGATAATTTACTTCTATTAATTGATGATTCTTTATAGTTAGTTTCATAAGAAATTAAACCAATTATTCCTGTTTTTAAACTATTTAAACTAAAAGTAATAGTATAACTTATAGAGAATAAACTAAAAACTTTATTTGTAATATTCTCCACCTCTCCAAAATCACTACTTGAATCAAATTCAAATTCTAAAAGATCATTAATAATCCCATTTTTCTTTAAAGAATAATTATAAAATACTTTAGTAAATATATAACTATTAGGAATATAAATTGTTCTACCTACATTTTTAACTTCTTTAATGTTTGAGTAGTCTTCTACTTCATTTAATTTGATTTTAATTAGTGATATATTACTAATATCACCTATAGTATGTTTCGTTTCAAATTGCACCATAATTCTATCACCAACTTTGAGAATACTTCCAAAGAAAATATATATAGCACCTGCAATATTAAGTAAAATTTCTCTCATGGCAATAGTAAGTGCAGCAGCTACAACACTTAAGAAAGTAATAATATACATAATATCATCAATATATCGAACAATTACAAAAACAACAGTAATAAAAACAAATAATAATGATAATAATTTTTTGTAATTTTTTTGCTTTTCATAGTTTTCTTTATTACGTGCAAGATAAAAAATAATAGTTGAGATTAGTTTATAGATAAGATAAGTTATGATAATAATAATTAACGTTACAACATGTTTAGTGAACACATCTCCTTCATATTCATCATATTTGCTATAAAGTTCATCTTTAGATTCTAATAAGTTTAAATATGTTTTTTCAATATTTTCAGAATACTCATTAAAGTAGTCTAGATCATTTTTAATATACCTTAGTTTTGGGTCTTCAGGATTGGAGGTTATTAAATTATTATAATTATTTTTAATCGTAGCCATACCAAGATAAAAGTCATTTTTTAAAGTTACATATTTGGATATATGCTTATTTAGTTTAGATTCAGTATTTTTAAAAATAAAATCTCGTAATGTTATTATAGGTATCTCAAATTTATATTTTCTTATAATATTATCAAAATTATTGTTTTTATCATAAAGTTCAAGTTTTGATTGGTAAATAGATAATTTTTGATTTAAATCATCTAGTTGTTTCATATCATTATTGATATTTTTTATTTTAAAATCAGTTTTGGAAATATTATTTATAATAATATTATAGTTTTTATAATTTTGATATGTTTTTATCCAAACATTTTTTGATATGTCTATATCAAATTTCTTTTGTTCTATTGCTTTATGGTCATTACTATACGCAGTATACATAATTGCAATGAAAAATAATACTATTTTCAATTCTTTTCCTTTTTTTAGTGTATAATTATATCATTAAAAACAAATTTAAAGGACACTTTTGATTACGACTAATTTAATACTAACTCTATGCATTTTTATTGGTTCATTTTTACTTATCAAAGCTTCTACCTATTTTATTATTAAAATAGGTAAAACAAAAAAAGCACTTTCTAAAAGAATTTATTACGTAGATAAATTTTCCCATTTCGGCATTATATTTTTAACATTTATGGCACTTGCAATTATATGGAATGTACAGCTTGGTGGAGTAATGGTATTTGCCTCATCTATATTTGCAGTTATTGGTGTCGCATTATTTGCTCAGTGGTCGATTCTAAGTAATTTAACATCAAGTATAATCATCTTTTTTACATTCCCTGCAAGTGTCGGTGATAAAATTAAAGTGATTGATGGAGACAACTCTATTACGGGAGAAATTATTGAAATATCTCTTTTTCAAATAGAAATTAGAGATGAAGAAGGTAATATTATTTTATATCCAAATAATCTTTTTATTCAAAAACCAATAATGAAAATCAAACAAAAAGAGAAAGAAAATGTACAGGAGCTAGACAAAGCAAGAGAATAGACGTAAATTACTATCTATTTGCATAAGATAGATTTACTTTATTTACATCAACAATAAAATTTTGCTTTATTAATTCTCTTCCTATTAATAATGGGAATTTCATACTACCGCGGTAATTTAATGAAACTTCCATCATATATATTTTATTGTATACAATAATTGGTGTTTTAATAAAATAGCGTTTTTGTTTCTTTCCATTAGAACTTCTTACATCACCAATACGATATATCTTTTTTGTGATGTATTTTCCAGTAAATTTTTTATTATCTTTATCTAAAACAATAAATTTTATATAGCCATCTTTAGTAGGCTTGATACTAACACAATGTAAAGATGAAGTCTTTGCTCCGGTGTCTATTTTAGCTTTTACATTTTTTAATTTTAATTCAGGTAAATCAAATTTATCAAAACGTCCTAATAACTGTTCACCATAGAGAGAAACGACAAGCGTAAGAAGAAAAATAACTTTCATCATTCACTCAAGTATAGATTTGATAATATTGTAATAATACTCTCTACAGACTTAATGTTTGCAGTTTCTTTTGAAGTATGATAACCAATAGTAGGTAATTGAAGTGTTGTTCCTTGTATTTGCCCTTTAGTTCCATTTATAATCCTACCAAGTTCAGTAACACCCAATGAAGTTTTTATTGCATTATCTTTTTGTATATTTTTTAAGTATGCATCTTTATAGTGATAATTGATGTTATTTTCAATCGCAATCTTTTTTATTTTACTTTTTAAAGGTGATCTAAAGACTGCATTTTCATCACGATTTCTTAATACAACATCTAGTAGTTGTATATCCTCAATTGTTTTATATGGACTTGTATCTAATACCAATAGTTCATTTGTCTCGATATTAAATCTCCTAAAATATTCCATCAAGAATCGCCAACTTTTACCGGCTTCTTCTGATGCTGTAAAAAATGCTGTACCTTGATATCCAAGATGATACATGTATATTATGAGTGCTATAGATATTACATTATCTATTTGTGCGGAAATCATTCCATCATCACTAATTTCAAGTTTATCCATAAAAGCAATAGGAGTTCCAGGAAATAAATGTTCAAATCCATCAACTTTAAAGATAATATTATTTCTTCTGTTGCATAAAAAGGCATCTTTAATTGTTCCTAAGCCTAAATAACTACCAGACCATGGCTCATATGCTTGTACTTTTTCATCCATAAATCGCATCTCAAAATTCTTTAATAGTTGCTCTGAATTAGAGTTCCCTTTTAAATCAGCTTGATTCTTTGCAATAAAAGCAGCATATTGAAACTCATTGTGTCCTGTACATATTAATCCATGTCTATCTGCATGTGCTGAAATATATCCACTTCTTGGATCATTTCCTTTAGCTACTAAAACTCCATCGTAATACTCAACTGTAAGATTTAACTCTTCAAGTTCTCTTTTTAAAGTCATAAAAAAAGGATGTTCTGCTCCTACAACACTTGGTATTCGTACAAGTTGTTTTAATATATCATAAAACTTGTCCATTTATTCTATTATCTCTTCATTATTGAGTTCTGGGAATTCACTTTGTTCTATGATCCCTTCATTAAAATATTCTATTTTATTATCTGCAACATCTAAATTATCAAACCGTGCAATATGAAATATAGCATCTCCTTCTTGAACAAGCGGTATTTCGGTTTTTCCTATAATAATACCATCAAAAGGAGAAGTTATTTCAAATATTTCATCACCTAACGGTTCGTCAATATAAGCGATAATTTCATTTTCCTTTACAGTATCACCAAGTGCTTTAATAGTCCGTAACATTCCACTTTCTATTGCTCTTACCCATTTGCTACTTTTTGTAATAATAGGAAGTTTAGCACTTTTCTTTTTAGTTACTTCTGGAAGCATATCATTTGCTCTCAATACATTCACCAATCCATTTACGCCTATTCTTATCGATGTCTCATCAAATCTAAGTGCTTCGCCTGCTTCATAGAGTAAAATAGGTACACCTTTTTCTTGTGCTTCTGATCTTAGTGAACCATCTCTTAATTCAGAATGAAGAACTACAGAAGCTCCAAATTTTTTTGCTAGATTATAAGTATATTCATTTGTTATATTTGTTCTAACTTGAGGAAGATTTGATTTATGAATAGCAGCTGTATGAAGGTCAATACCTAAATCAGATTTTAAAACAATTTCATCAAAAAAAACTTTTGCAATACGCCCAGCCAATGATCCCTTAGCACTACCAGGAAAAGATCTATTTAAATCTCTTCTATCTGGTAAATATCGAGATAAATTCATTACTCCATATACATTAACAATAGGTACTAAAAGTAATGTTCCTTTGAGTCTTTTTAAAATATTTAGTTTTCGAAATCTTCTAATAATTTCAATCCCATTTAACTCATCTCCATGAATAGCTGCACTGACAAATACAACCGGACCATCTTTTTTCCCTCTTATTACTCGTACTGGTAATTGAGTAGGAGTATTGTATAATTTAGGTAGTTCGAGATTTACAGTTATATTTGTACCTCGTTTTATTTCTACTCCACCTAATATAAAAGTGTCGTTTAGCATTTTTATGCTCCTATATTATCTCTTTTTATTTTTCGTTTTTTTGTTGGATTTTCAGGAGAAGACGGAGTTACATTCTTTTCTATATAATCCATTATTTTACCTGCAATATCAAGTTGAGTTGACTTTTCAATCCCTTCTAATCCAGGACTTGAATTTACTTCCATTACCAAAGGTCCTCTTGCAGATTCAATCATATCTACTCCACATACTCCAAGTCCCATTGCTTTTGCAGCTGCTAAAGCAGTACTTTTTTCTTTTCTTGTTAGTTTATGTGCCGTTGCACTTCCACCTTGGTGTAAATTTGATCTAAAGTCACCTTCAGCACCTTGTCGTTTCATAGCACCTACAACTTCTCCTCCAACTACTAAAGCCCTAATATCAGCTCCACCAGCTTCTTCAATAAACTCTTGTACAAGTAAATTTACTTCCATTCCATAAAATGCATCTAGAACTGATTTCGCAGCTTTTTCACTATCAACTAAAACAACACCAACACCTTGAGTACCTTCTAAAATTTTAAGTACTAGTGGTGCTCCTCCACTTAATGCAATAACATCTTTTGCACTTGATTTATTAGAAGCAAAAACTGTTTTTGGCATATCTACATCAAATTTTGAAAGAACTTGTAAACTTCTTAGTTTATCTCTACTTCTAGCTATTGCAAGATTTCCAGATACACTAAACACATCCATCATCTCAAAGTGTCTTACCATTGCAGTTCCATAAAATGTACGACTAGCACCAATTCTTGGGATAATTGCATCAGGTACAGGTAATTCTTTGCCTTTATAATTTATTTTAAGTTCACCTTTCATGATTTCAATTGAACATTTAAGATAATCAATAACTTCAATATCCCAACCTTTAGCTTCTCCAGCTTCAATTAACCTCTTTGTCGAATAAAGGTTTTCATTTCTTGATAATACATATACTTTCATTTTCTTTTCCTTTAAATTTTTTTACTTAAATATTCTGCTTCTACATCTACAAGAAATCTTCCAGATAGAAATCTCCTCCCTATAAGCATTGGAAATTTCATATCTGCTCTATTTGTCAAAGAAATTATGCTTTTATATCTTTTCCCAAAAAACTCCACACTTACTTTAATAGAGGGTCGTAATTGTAGCTGCCCATTTGAGCTTTTAACTTTTTTTATTCTATGTAATGGAAAAGTCACTCTTTTCCCATTATAGGATTCATGAATTTCATTTAATAAAGTAAAACTTACTGTGTTATCTTCTTCATTAATATCAATATTGTCGCAGTGCAAAGCATTTGAATCAGCACCAGTATCAACTTTAGCATCAATATGAAAAAGTTCAAGGTCTATTATAGAAATAACTTCTTTTTTTCCCACTATTTTTTTATTCATTTACTTTCCTTTATTATTTAACCATTTTCCAAAAAAATTATTATACACGATAAAACTATTCTATATTATTTTTTTCTATGTATTCACATTTTGACATTTTTATATCACAATTTTGATAGCACTCTTCATTTGAATTTTCTTTTTTATCGCAAACTTCTATACATATAGAATATAAAGATTCACATTTTTCTATATACTCACACTCATGCATTTTAATGTCACAATTTTTATTACACTCATCAGAATTATCATCTTTTTTATCACAGATTTCTATACAATTAGAATATTTTAAATCACATTTTGGATAATTAATTGAATTACTTTTCCTCTCAGCCAAAAGATTGACTGACAAATTCAATATAAAAAGAATTAATATAATCTTTTTTTGATTCATATATCTCCTTTAATTATTAACTAATATCAATATCATTATAGTCTAAAAAATAATTCTTGACGCTAAAACTTTCCTGAAGTGAATATATTTTTATTTAATCGTAAAATTTAATTTTTACTCTCTTAACTCACTTAATCTATTAAGTAAATATTCTAATTCAACTCTTTTTTCAATTTTAGCATCAACTTTTTCTTCAATAAAATCAACAACTTGTTTATGAAGTTTAAGTTTATCTAGTTTATTAATATTTGTAATTCCACCAGGATTTAAGACATTTACTTCAAGTATTTTATCTCCTATCATATCAAGTCCAACAAAAAACAAACCATCTGATAAAAGCTTAGAGCCTACTTTTTTACAAACTCTTTTTTGACTTTCTGTTAAAGTATATTTATGTGCTGTTCCACCTTGTTGAATATTAGCACGAAGTTCACCCTCAGCAGGTTTTCTATTATATGCTCCTATGAACTTTCCATTAAGCATCATTACACGTACATCACCTTGATCTGCACCTTCTATAAACTCTTGTAAAATTACATAGTTATCGCCAGTTGAATCTATATAGAAATCTAATAATGAATTAATATTTTCTTTTGCATTTTTCTCTAAAACTATAACGCCTCTTCCTCCTGAACCATCAAGAGGTTTCAATATCATCTTTTCTGCATCTGATTCATCTATTGTTCTATTAATAAACTTTTTACTACCTGATACATGAGTAATAGGTAAATAAGTATTATGTGGGTCATGAAAAGTCGTTGTATATAATTTATTATTTGCTTTTCTAATTCCATCAACATCATTTAAAATAACAACTTCATCTTTAATAGCATCAAGAAAATTAAAAACTATTGGATTAATCGGAGGGTCTTTTCTTATCATTAAACAATCAAATGCATGTAACGGTGTAAATTTCTTTTCAAAATTTACTTTTTTATAAAATGATGTAATATTTTCTGGAATTTTTTCAATCTCTTGTATAGTTTCTGTAAAACCATGAACTATATTATTTCTTACTGTTAAACTATCTGTATACATTATTGATACTGTATGATTTCTTTTTAAACATTCCTGAATAATTACTAATGTTGAACTTGCTGTAGGTTCAATCGAATCCCAGTTTGCTATAATAAATCCTATATGCATTTTATTTCCTTACTCTCTTTTATTAAATCTTTTGAATCAACTATTTGTGAATATATTTTAAATGTTTCTAAATCTATTGCCGTAAGTTTATTTCCATTTACACAACCTGTATCTATCCCAATATAGTTTTTTTCTTTTAATACCTCATTAAATACTGAATGCCCAAAAATATTCACTACTCTATATTTTGAGTAATTTTCCCACTCTTTCTTATAACTATCATCATGATATCTATTTAAATATAAAGCTTTTGCATATTTAATCTTATCTTTTCTCTCATAATAAGGTAATCCAAATCCATGAGTTAAAAAAATCTTTTTATTATTTACTTTTAATTCCATATATAATGGTAAAGATTCTATCCAGCTTAGATGTTTCATCATTTTTTTTCTAGCTTTAAATGTTTTTTTATAACTTTGAATTGCTAATGGACTTTCTAATATACTATCTTCATAAGGGATATGACTTTTTTTGTCCGAATGCAAAACTGTTCTGAAATCTCGATATATCTTCATCTCATGATTTCCTAATAAACATTTGTGATTATTTTTAATAACATAATCTATAACATCTTTTGAATACTTCCCTTTATTAGATAAGTCACCTAGAAAAATTAATTTTGAATTTTTTGGAAATTTTCTAACTAATTTTTTTAATGTATGTATACAACCATGAACATCTCCTATTACAATAGTTTTACTCATCAATAACAACCTTTCGTACTCTAATTGGTTCAATTTCTTGATACCTTTCATCTTCTTCCTTCTCTATATTTTTGTCAAAAGAAAACATATTTTCATATCCCATTTTTCGTAATAATTTATCACAGTCATCTAGTGTAAAGTTTTTATCTTTGAGTTTTTCCCTAAAAAGATCAATTTTCTTTTCTGTTAAATTTAGTGATTGTAATAAATACAATATTGAATTTCTTTCCATTCTTATCCCTTATAAATTTTATATTAAATTACTGAATTGATATTGTTATTATAATTTTAGGTACAAATAAAAAGAATACAAAACTAGGAGTAATTTCTGCTGGAGGAGAAACTGTTAGTATTTTATATTCAACGATAGTAAAAAATATAAAAAATAGGGAAAGTTATATATCTTACTTTATGATTATTTCATTACATTACTAGTGTACTAACTAAGGGATAGTAATATAATGTAGTTTTGCATCTCTCTATTTGCAC
>Ga0193961_1000042_pt1 | contig 50373 bp, 53 predicted proteins | sample FB_4_MG_FD_140371 | JGI IMG/M metagenome (GOLD analysis project Ga0193961, IMG submission 140371) | Microbial mat bacterial communities from the Broadkill River, Lewes, Delaware, United States - FB_4_MG | ecosystem: Environmental > Aquatic > Freshwater > River > Microbial mats | place: USA...
AGAGGCTCTAGCCAACTGAGCTACTCCCGCAATTTAAATGGTGGTGAGAGAAGGATTTGAACCTTCGAAGCCTAGGCGTCGGATTTACAATCCGAAGGATTTGACCACTCTCCAATCTCACCAGTTATAAACTGATTTGTATTATTCTTTTAAGAAAGATAATACTTAACAATAATATGGAGCTTCAGATAGGACTTGAACCTACGACCTGCTGATTACAAATCAGCTGCTCTACCAGCTGAGCTACTGAAGCAAATACTAAACAAATAAGTGGTGGCGCGAGACAGAATCGAACTGTCGACACATAGATTTTCAGTCTATTGCTCTACCGACTGAGCTATCGAGCCGCTTGTTTGTTTTCGTGCTGGAATTATAAGGAAGTTATGCTTAAAATAATCTTAATAACAAAAAGAATGTATAAATTCTTTAAACTTCTCTCCTCTTTCCTTATATGAGCTAAACTGATCTAATGATGCGGCGGCAGGTGAAAGCATACAAACACTGGCTTTAGAAGTATTATAGTCTTTATCTATTTCCTCTACAGCTTTTTTTAAAAAATCAACTTTTTTTGCATTTATATTAAATTTCTTAGATAATTCATTTAAATCAGCACTATTTTTACCTATTAAGTATAATTGCACATCATAATGAACTAATGTTTCAAATAATGGAATTAAATTTGCACCTTTATCATCACCACCTAATATAAGATAAATAAAATTTTCTTTATATGTTTTCAATGCTTGAATTGTTGCATCAACATTTGTTGCTTTACTATCATCAACCCAAAGCCTATTTTGTGCATCATTAAATTCTTCTAATTTATGCGGATCTTGTACAAAACTATTCATCAATTTATAATCTAATGTATTATCTAATAACTTAGTTACTGACAATGACAATAAACTATCCATTAGAAATGGCTCTTTAAAATTAATTTTTGATCTATCTATATTAAATAATTCACTTATATCTTGACTTGAATTATAGTAGTATGCATTTGCATTCGTTTTATAATCTTTATATTTAGAAGGAATAATTGCAATATCATTTTTTGACATTAAAGATAAAGGTTTTAATTTTGACTGTTCATAGTCTATAAAACTACCATGCCAAGAAAGATGATCATCACTAATAGGTAATAAAATGTATATATTTGGTTTTGCTTGATTTGTATAATGTAATGTAAAAGAAGATGTTTCCAAAATCCATATCTTTGCTTCACTATTAAGTGTAGCTACAGGTGTCCCTATATTTCCACCACAAACACTTCCTTTATCTTTTAGAAGATGTTGTAACATCTGTGTTGTTGTTGTTTTACCGTTTGTTCCACTTATCCATACCGTAAATGGCATTTTTTCATAAAAAAGGTCATATTCACTAATTAGATTTTTTGTATTTTGTACTAAAATATTATGAGGAGGGATTCCTGGACTAACGACAGTAAGTTCATCTGAACTATTATTATATTCTTCTTTATTAGCATCATCATAAAGTGATGCTTCTTTATATACTTCTTTTATAGATAAGGCAGTTTTGCCTTTTCCTAATATTCTCATTCTTTTTCCTAATTCTCATTCTTTAATTATCTAATTTTTAAACTTGCTAATGCAATAAGGTTTGTCATAAATGCAATAATCCAAAACCGCACAATAATTTTATTTTCCATCCAACCTTTTTGTTCAAAATGGTGATGTATAGGTGCCATTAAAAATACACGTTTTTTTCTATATTTAAAGCTTCCTACTTGTAAGATAACCGATACCGCTTCAAGTACAAAAATAAAACCAATAGCAAGTAAAAGAATCTCACTTTTTGCTACAATTGCCATATATCCCATAAATCCACCAATTGTCAAACTTCCTGAGTCACCCATAAATACTTGTGCAGGATGAGAGTTATACCATAAAAATGCGATTAATGCTCCCATAAATGAAGCACCCACAATAGCTAACTCTCCTACTAATTTTATGTTTGGAAGTAATAAATATTCACTCAATATAGCATGACCAGTAATATATACTATTAATGATAAGGTAAAAAATGCTATTACAGAAGGTACAGTTGCCAGTCCATCTAGTCCATCAGTCAAATTAACTGCATTAGTACTCGCAATCATTACTAAAGTCCAAAATACAATCGAATAAAATCCCATATCGAATAAAGCAAATTTTTGAAAAGGTACATATAATGATGTAGGATGTTCTGCATAAAAAAGTATCGAAATAATAATTACAGAGGCAAATACTTGTAATACTATTTTCATACGTGGACTTAAGCCCTCATCATTTTTATTTTTTGTTATTTTTGCTAAATCATCTTTTATCCCAATCAAAGAGAATAAAAAAATAGTTACAACTGCACCTATCACATATATATTGTTTAGTTTTGCAGTTAATATAGTTGCTATAAGTGTTGTCAAAACAAATACAACACCACCCATTGTGGGCGTACCTACTTTTGCTTGATGACTATCTGGTGCGTGTTCATAAATAGGCTGATTTGCTTTTTTTGCTTTTGCCCATCTTATAAATTTAGGCATAAGGTAAAGTGTCATTAAAAATGCTATAAAAAATCCAAGCCCTGCTCGAATAGAGATGTATTGAAAGATATTAATATCAAGATGTCTATAAAACCAATAAAACAATGTTTAACCTTTTTGAAGTAGATATGTGTTAATATATATTTAAAATAAAAAGAATTTTATCTAAATTAGCCCAAAAAGGTAATAAATTATATGTCGACAACAAAAAAAGCTTTATTAATTATAACAGATGGTATTGGACATAACAGTTCATGTAACTACAATGCATTTTGTAATGCTACAAAACCAACGTATGATGAGTTATTTAAGAATACTCCATACAGTCTTATCAAAACTTATGGTGAATCTGTAGGACTTCCGAATGGACAAATGGGAAATAGCGAAGTTGGTCACATGAGTATAGGTGCGGGAAGAGTATTATATCAAGACTTGGTAAAAGTAAATATAGCAATTAAAAATGACACTTTAAAAGAAAATGATGTATTAAAAAATACTATAAGTTCTTCTAAAGATATTCATATCGTTGGTCTTTTAAGTGATGGTGGTGTGCATTCACATATCGATCATATTATTGCATTATCTCAAATTGCAGAAAACAATAATAAAAAAGTGTTTTTACACCTAATTACTGATGGTAGAGACGTAGCTCCTGATAGTGCAAATACATATTTAGAACAAATAAACAATATATGTACCAAAAACATCTCAATTGCTACTATTGGTGGAAGATTTTATTCAATGGATAGAGATAATAATTGGGATAGAATTCAAAAAGGTTATAATCAAATAGTTAATGCAAAAACTAATTATGCTGGTACAATTTTTGATTATATGGATGAACAATATAAAAATGATATTTTTGATGAGTTTATAGAACCTATTTCATTTAATGAGTACAAAGGTATACAAGAGAATGATGCTGTTATTTTTGCAAACTTTAGAAGTGATCGAGCTAGAGAATTAAGCTCTTCGCTTGCGGATCAATCATTTAATAGTTTTGCAACAAAAGATATTACAATAAATGTTGTAACAATGACACAATATGATAAAAATCTACCATTACCTGTAATGTTCCCTAAAGATGCTCCTACAAATACTTTAAGTGAAGTTATATCTAATCATAATTTATCACAACTACATACTGCTGAAACAGAAAAATATGCTCATGTTACATTTTTCTTTAATGGTGGGATAGAAGACCCTTACAACAAAGAAGAAAGAGTTCTAATCCCTTCTCCCAAAGTTGCTACATACGACATGAAACCAGAGATGTCTGCACCTGAAGTATCGCTTGCTGTTCAAGAGGGCATTGAAAACGGTACAGATTTTATTGTAGTAAACTTTGCAAATGGTGATATGGTTGGGCATACTGGTATTTATGATGCTGGAATAAAAGCCGTTGAAGCTGTAGATTTAGAACTTGGTACAATTATTAAAAAAGCGCAAGAAAATGGTTATAGTATCGTACTTACAAGTGACCATGGTAACTGTGAAATGATGAAAGATAATAATGGAAAGGTGCTAACTAATCACACAGTTGGTGATGTATATTGTTTTGTAATATCAGATAATGTAACAGTAGTTAAAGAAGGTGCACTAAATAATATTGCACCAACTATACTAAAACTCATGAATATCACTATACCAGAAGAGATGGACGAGCCATTAGTATAATTGTATAATGTCAAAACTAATAATAAATAAATTATCATTAACTCATAAAAATAAAACACTTGTTGATTTAATTCAAAAGGATAATCAACCTATTATTATTACAGACTCTCTAGCATTAGTGGGGCAAAGTGGAAGCGGTAAATCGCTTACACTTAAAACAATACTACAATTAACACCAAAAGAACTAACGTCTAGATTTGATTATGAATGTGATTTTTCATTGGATTATAACAATATCGCTTTTATTCCTCAAAATCCATTTACATCATTATCACCAATGACAAAAATCAAGAAACAATTTTTTTGTGAAGAAAAGAAAATCAATGAACTATTAACATTAGTTGATTTAGATCTAAATATTCTAAATAGTTTTCCTTCAGAACTCAGTGGTGGACAATTACAAAGAATCGTTATTGCAATAGCTTTAAGTAAAAATCCAAAACTTCTATTATTAGATGAACCAACAACTGCATTAGATATAAAAAGTAAAAAGAGTATTTTAGAAATCTTACAACAACTAAAAGATAAACTTGGATTTATTATTATATTTGTAAGTCATGATATAGATTCAATAAAAAACTTATGTAAAAAAATAATAATATTACAAAATGGCGTAATATGCGAAAGTGGTGATACCGTGGATGTACTAAAAAACCCTAAAAATAGATATACACAAGAACTTATTTCAAGTAACTTTAAAAACCGAGATTTTAGATCATGATAAAAAAACTTCTTATCTTAGGATTCATACTATTTATTGCAGTAATTGTTGGGCTTGTTACTCTATACTCTCAAATTCGATTTGATGTAGATAAAATAGTTGATTATAAACCTCGTTTAACAACACAATTTTTTGATAAAAATGGTGTACACTTAGGAAATATATTTGATAAAGAAAATAGAATATATGTTAAATATAATGCCATTCCTCCACGAATTATAGAGTCATTAGTTGCAATTGAAGATACTAACTTTTTTGAACACAATGGTATTAACATAGATGCAATCCTTAGAGCTATTATAAAAGATATTAAAGCAATGGGATTAGTAGAGGGTGCTAGTACACTTACTCAGCAATTAGTTAAAACAATGGTTCTTACACGAGATAAAAAACTCATAAGAAAATTAAAAGAGGTTTTGTTATCTTTAAGACTAGAATCACTTTTAACAAAAGAGGAAATTTTAGAAAGATATTTAAATCAAGTTTATTTTGGTCATGGTTATTATGGTATCAAAACAGCCGCGTTAGGATATTTTCATAAAGAACTTGATCAATTAAATCTTAAAGAGATTGCTATGTTAGTGGGACTTCCAAGGGCACCAAGTTTTTATGATCCAACTAAAAATTTAAAATACTCTTTAATAAGAGCAAATCAAGTTATTAAAAGACTTAAAACATTAGGCTGGATAAATCAAAAAGAGTATGATATTTCTATTAACTATATTCCAACAGTCTATAATGATACTTTATCTAAAAATAGAGCACCATATATCTTAGATACTGCAATTAGTGAGCTTAAAAATGATGTAGCAGATCTGAAAACAGGTGGATATAAAATCGGTTTAACTATCGATCTTGAAGCCCAAAGAATCTCCAAAGAAGCACTAAAATACGGTTATAATAGAATTTTAAAAAGAGATAAACTAAAAGATACAAATGAAAGTACTACAAAAACATTAAATGGTGCAATCGTAGTTTTAGAAAATAATTCAGGTGCAATATTATCTATGGTTGGGGGAATTGATTATAAAACATCATCATTTAATAGAGCAAGACAAAGTATGCGACAACCAGGAAGTTCTGTAAAACCATTTTTATATCAAGTTGCACTAAATCTTGGTTACTCAACAGCTAGTAATCTTGTCGATATATCAAGAACCTATAAATACAATTCAAAAGAAAATGAAGAAAAAATCTGGCAACCTAAAAACTATGAAAAAAACTTTAAAGGTTTAGTAAGTTTTAGATATGCACTTGTTCATTCACGTAACCTTGCAACCATTAATCTTGTAACAGATATAGGAATTGATATTTTATATAAAGAGTTACAAAGATATGGATTCGAAGATATCCCTTTTGATTTGTCTATTACACTTGGAAGTTTTGGTATATCGCCATTAAGTTTAAGTGAAAAATATACTATTTTTTCAAACAATGGAATCATGGTAACGCCATATCTTATTGCTAGTCTTACAAATAGATATGGACAAAAAATTGTTTTTGAAAAAGAGGAACAATATATAATGTCACCTGCACAAACGTATCTTATGACATCAATTTTGAGAGATGTTGTAAAAGGTGGTACAGGGAAAAATGCAAGAGTAAAAGGACTAGAAACTGTAGGAAAAACAGGAACAACAAACAATAATGTTGATGCGTGGTTTTGTGGATATTCACCTACTTTGCAAACTTTAGTTTGGTATGGAAATGATGATAATAAACCTATGGGTAGAAGAGAGACAGGTGGACGAACAGCAGCACCTGCTTTTTCATATTTTTATAAACATTGGATGCATTTACACCCAGAGATACAGCGTACTTTTATACAGCCAAAAAATGTATTTAAACAAAAATTTCATGGAAAAGATGAGTTTTTTACAAAAACTTCAGATATTCCAAAAAATGAAATTAATATGGAAATACACACAGAACATTTAAAAAATAAAAATATTCTATTCTAATGATGTAACCAAAATGTAATATTCATCATATATACTTCCTCAAAATAAAAAAAGGAAGTTATCAAATGACTATGAAAAAAACAGCACTTGCACTTTTAACTGCATCTGCATTAACAGTATCTTTAAGTGCGAGAGATCAAATTAAAATTGTTGGTTCATCAACTGTATATCCATTTTCTTCTGCTGTTGCTGAAGAATTAGGAGCTACAACAAAATATCCTACACCAGTTGTTGAATCAACAGGTTCAGGTGGTGGAATGAAACTATTTTGTGCTGGTAATGGTATGAATACTCCTGATATTACAAATGCGTCAAGAAGAATGAAAACAAAAGAGTTCAAACTTTGTCAAAAAAATGGTGTAACAGATATTACTGAAGCAGTTATTGGTTTTGATGGTATTGCATTCGCACAGGCAAAATCAAATGCACCGTTTACAGTATCAAAAAAACAATTACTTTTAGCAGTTGCTGCTGAAGTACCATCAAAAGATGGTAAAACACTTGTTAAAAATCCATATACAAAATGGTCTGAAATTGACTCATCATTACCAAACAGAGAGATTGTAATTTATGGTCCTCCTAAATCATCAGGAACAAGAGACGCATTTGAAGATATGATTTTAAAAGGTCAAACTAAAAAAATGTCTGTTTATACTTCACTATACAAAATGGATAAAGTTAAAAATAAAGCATATAAAAAATACAAAAAAATTAGAACTGATGGTGTATATGTTCCAAGTGGTGAAAATGACAACTTAATCGTTTCGAAACTAAATAAAAATAAAGCTGCATTTGGTATCTTTGGTTACTCTTTCTTAATGGAAAATGATGACAAAGTTCAAGGTGCAAAAGTAAATGGTGTATTGCCAACTCCAAATACAATTTCAAGTGGTAAGTACCCTATTTCTAGAAGTTTATTTTTCTATACTAAAAATGCACATGCTTCAAAAGTACCTGCAATGAAAGACTATGTAAATATGTTTATGTCTGAAGATATGATAGGAAAAGAAGGTATTTTAGGTGAAATCGGACTAATTGCATTACCAGATGCAAGAAGAAATGCTTTAAGAGCATCTGTTACTAAAAGAACAAAAGTTACTTTAGAAGAATTATCTAAAAAACATTAATCAAAATTCAATTAATAAAAAAAGGGGAAGATCTGAATCTTCCCCTTTTTTAGTAACTATTCAAATGAAAATATCAATTATCTTCCAAACTAAATTTTATTTCATCTTTATTTAAACTCTCAACAAAAAGATTAAAATAGTGTTCACATTCAGACTTATCGTATAAACCCACAGAGATTACAACAGTTCTTTTTCCATTTTCAATATGTGGTAAAGAAGAAAAATCAATATTCTGTGGTATCTTTTTCATCACATCAATAAGATCATTTTCACTACAATCAGCTTTTAAAAATAATCGGTGTTTCTCTTTATTTTGTGGATAAAATGTATCAAGAGCTTCAACTATCATACTTTGAGACATAGAAGGAAATCCTGGAGTGAAAAAATATTTACCCTCTAAACTAAATCCAGGTATATTATTTACTACATTATGTAATAGTCCTGCATCTAAAGGTAAATTTGACATAGTTATTCTATGAGGATAAGATTCTTCACCAAATGTATCTATTATTCGTTTTTTTGCGCTCTTATGTTCTTCCATTTTACCTTCAGTAAAAACATTTGCAGCACACTGTCTTGTAAAATCATCAGGAGTAGACCCAATCCCTCCAAAACTAAACATAACAGCATCTGGATCATTTTTTATAAGTCGATAAACATCTTCCATAAATAAAGGATCATCTTTTATTACAAAACTTGCTTTTTGTTCCCACCCTCTTTTTAAAAGTTCATTGTTCAGAAATGAAAAATGGGCATCTTTACGACGCCCATTTAAAAGTTCAGTTCCGATAATTACCGAATAAAAATTCATTTATATCTTACTTTGAATAAATGCATCCATTTCATCAACAATCTCTTCAATTGTTCTTTCACCATTAATTTTTGTTAATAAATCTTTAGCACCATAAAATGCTTGAATATCTTCTAATGGTTCAGTATATACTTTCATTCTATTATTAAATACTTCAACATTATCATCAGCTCCTCTAGCTCGTCCAAGAACTCTATCACAAGCTACATCTTCAGATACTTCAACTTCAATAACATTTACTAGTTCAACAGAATCTTCACCTACTAAATATTTATCTAACTCTTCCATTTGCTCTTGACTTCTAGGGTATCCATCAATTACTACTGTTGGTGTTGGTGCATTTTTAATAGCAGTTACAATTGTTTCAATAACAATAGCAATAGGTACTAAATTACCTTTACTTACATATCCATCAATTGTTTTTCCAAGTTCACTACCAGTTGCTACTTCAGCTCTAAACATATCACCTGTACTATAATGTGTGATACCTTCGTGTTTTGCAGCTATTAGCTCTGCGTCAGTTGTTTTACCACTACCTGGTGCTCCAATGATTAAAAATAGTTTTTTCATGTTTTTCCTTAATTGGGTTTAATTCCTATTATTATATCAAATAATATTTAAACTTTATCATACTGCTTTTATATTAAGTATTATATAATTCAATATGTAATAAATCGTAAAGAAAAGAGAAAAAATGAAAAAACTTTTACTAGTTATGTTAAGTGTAGTTATCTCGTATGCACAGATGACTTTTAGTGATCCTCAACCTAGTTTTGATAGCCCGCGAAAATGGGTAATTAAACTAAGAACTGCTGATGAAAAAACTGTAAATCAAATGTTAAGCTCTGTTTATAATGTACTAAAAGAATATCCATCTGAATCAATAAAAATAGCTGTTGTAGCATATGGTCAAGGGATGAGAGTATTAAAAAAAGATTATGATAAACATACTTTATCACGAATATCATCACTTATGGACTATGAGGTTGAATTTATAGGATGTAAAAATACAATGGAAACTATGCATTGGACACAAAAAGACTTTATTGAAGATATTTCTTATGTACAAGCAGGTATTGCTGAACTAATAGAAAAACAAGTAGATGGATACTATGAAACAACACCTTATTAATAAAATAATATTAACTTCTGTTCTTTCTAGTCTTAGTTTATTTGGATTTGAATATAAACTAGAACCTAAAAAAGTAAGTGAAAATGTATGGTGTTTTTTTGGAAAACTAGAGATGCCTACAAAAGAAAATGGTGGAAATATGTCTAACCATTGTTATATAAAGGCTAAGTCAAGTTATATATTACTTGATAGTGGACCTACTTATAAATATGCACAAACTGCTTATAAAGAGATGGAAAAAATCGAAAAACTCCCAGTGAGTTATGTATTAAATACACATGAACATGATGATCATTGGATGGGTAATAGTTTTTATAAAGAAAAATTTAATGCGAAACTTATTGGTGTAGAACTACAAGATAAAAACTATCAACAAGGTCAACCTACACGAATGCATAAACTTCTTACAGCTGATGCAATAAAAGGAACAAAAATAGTCAAACTTGATTCACATATTAAAGAAAAGCAAATAATAATTCTAGATGGGGAAAAATTTGAATTTGTTCCTGTAGGTCAAGGTCATAGCCACTATGATGTATTTATGTACATGCCTGATAGAAAAGTATTATTTGCAGGTGATTTAGTGATGAATGGAAGAATTACGTCAAATAGAGATGGACTCGTTATAGGACAGCTAGACGCATTAAAAACTATAAAAGAGTATGATTTCGATGTTCTAGTACCAGGACATGGATATGATGTATCTAAAAAAGCTATGGATGAATCAGTAAAATACTTTTCTCAATTAAAATCAAAAATTCTTGAAGCGATAGAAGAAGATATTGGATTGGATGGTGTTACAAAATTTGTTAAAATGTTAGAATTCAAAGATAAAGCGATGTTCGATTTATTGAACAATCCTAATGTTCATAAAGCATATAGTGAACTAGAATTTTATGAAGAAGAATAATTGAAAAAGCAATTAAAGTATCTTTTTATAGTATTTTTTATTTATAGTTTATCATTACAAGCAAATGCAACACCGATAAATATAGATACCCTTATAGAAAAAACTAAAAAAACAAATCAACATCTTTTAGTTTTTTTTCATATGACACATTGTGGTTATTGTAAACGGATGGAGAGACTAACATTACGAAACTTTGATATAGAAGAAAAACTACAAAAAAAATTTATTTATCTAGATATAAATATAGATGATAGTGAAAAAGTTATTTTCAATAACAAGTACTATACTAAAAAAGAGTTTGCTAATAATGTTGATGTAGACTTTTACCCTACAGTATTATTTTTTGATGAGAGTGCTGATATAGTATATACATCAAGAGGATATAGAGATATTACAAAATTCAAAAAAATCCTTCAGTTCATAGAAACAAAAGCATACGAACGAATAGATTTTTTTGACTTTAAAAATGAAAACTAGAAAAAGAATAAATTTTATTCTTCCTCTAACATCTCAGTAATAGCTTCAACAGATGTATCACTCATATCAAGATCAATATGGGGAGCGTCTACTACTTCTACTATTTTAACGTTATAACCTTTTTTGTTTAATATATTATAATATTCTTTTGTAATTTGGGGTTTTGAGATTTTATCTTTTGTACCATAAACGAGTAAAAATTCTGTATTTTTGTCTATTGTGCCAATATAGTCATTTAATGAAATTCCATTTTCAGATTTGTATCCAGCTCCAACAGAAGTCATTGTATCTATTAATCCTGGACTATACCCTGTTACTGTTGAACCTATAAATGCACCAGCAGAATGTCCTATATAATTAACTTTATCTGCATTGTAAACTTTTTTTAGCTTTTTGATTAATTGTGTTAAAAACTCTATATAGTTTTTATCTGTAGTTAATTTTTTCTTCCCCTTATGACTTAAAGCTGTAAAATTATTAGTTGAAGAATCAGAATATCCAGGAAGAGATATAGCAATAGTAGTAATATCCGTTGCCATTGATATGTTATCTGCAAAAGGAGCATATCTTCCTAAAGTATTTGTTCCAGCATCCCATGTTCCATGTACTATAATATTTATTTCAGATTCTACTTCTCCTTCTGAAATATAGTATTGTATACATTCGCCACCTGCAAAAATGTATTCTTCACCTTTATTATTACATTGTGTCTTATTTACATTATTTGAAGCATAAAGGTTTGTACCTAATGCAAAAAAAGCTAGTACTAAAATATATACTTTAAATATACTTTTCATTTGAATTCCTTTTAGTTGATGTTGTTTAATTGATTTATATTTTGTAGAAGAGAAAATTTGATATAAAAAAAGACTAGAAAATTCTAGCCTCTTTTTACTGGTGTATATTGATGTTTGTTATACTTATTATCAATACCAGGATTACCTTTAATCCCAACCATATCTGGTGTATCAACCTTTAAATTACTGATATGTTTCATATTTTTTAAATACTCTTCAGTAACTTCCCAGATTGGTTTCCCAGGAGATACAGCATTAACCGTAGACCAACCTGCTACTTTATATTTTTTATTTGCTTCCATTGGAAGACCTGTTTTAGTCATCACAATATTTGTAATTCTTTTACCAACAACTTCCATAGGATTAATTCTATATGAGATACCACCCGTTCTTACCATATCTCCACCTGATTGTCTAAATGGATCTTTATGAAATAAGTTATCAGCAACATCTTCTAAAGTTGCGTGGATTTGTGCACCTGTAAACTCTTTTACATATGTTTCTGGATATGTTAGTGCAGTTTGTGTTGCTAAGTCATCAAATGTAATTGCTTGACCTGGCATAACTGTTGTACCCCATCTAAATCCAGGAGATAAAGAAACATCTGCACCTTTTATTTCAATCAAACTATCACAAATAATTTGATCCCAAGAACCATTAAAGTTTCCTCTTCTAAATAATGTTTCATCAGTTGTAGCTAATTGTCTATTTAAATCTTTTAAGAATGGTTTTCGAACCCCATCAATATATTTTTTCATATCAGGATCTTCAGGAACAAGATCTGAGAATATTGGAAGTAATGTAAATCTATGATCAACCACTTTTCCATTTTTACACTCTATATCAAGAACATTTAAAAATTTTCCGTTAGATCCAGCATTACAAACGTATGTTGTACCCGCTTCATTTTTAACAGGAACTGCTTCAGGTACACCGTCATGAGTATGTCCACCCATAATAAAATCAATACCAGTACAAACTTCAGCCATCTTTTTATCTACATCAAATCCATTATGAGAAAGAACGATAACAGCATCAGGTTTTTCATCTTCTCTAACCATATCAACCATCTCTTGCATAGAATCTTCTCTAATTCCAAATGACCAATCAGGTATATTTCTTTGAGGATTAGCAATAGTTGTATATGGAAAAGCTTGACCAATAATAGCAACTCTGCTTCCATTCATCACTTTCATTGTATATGGTTTAAAAGCATGACCAGTATCTTCATCATATGCTTCAACACCTTCCATCATAGAATCTTCTTTTACTGTAATATTTTGAGCTAAAAATTCTGCATCTAAAAGTTCTACATTTGCTAAAACTTCTTCTGCTTTATATGTAAACTCCCAGTGACCAACTGCAACATCAACACCAAGTTTGTTCATAGCACCAACCATATCTTTACCTCTAGTTTGTAAAGATGTCCAGCTTCCTTGCCATGTATCTCCACCATCAAGTAATAAAGTTTTATTTGCACCAAAATTATTTCTTAAATGATCAATTACAGTTTTAAGTTGTGCAAATCCACCAACTCGTCCCATAACTTCAGCATGTTTTTCAAAATTTACACATGAAAATGCATACTCTAATCTTTTATCACCTTTAATACCATAATGATCAAGAAGTTTATCACCAACAATATGTGGTACTTTTCCATAGTTTGAATGAAAACCTAAATTTACACTTGGTTCTCTAAAATATACAGGATTAAGCTGTGCATGACTATCTGTCATATGCATTAATCTTACATTACCAAAACTTTCTAATTTATAATAATCATCTGCTTTACCAGAGTTTACCATTCTTGTGTGAGAGTTAGCAAATACAGGAGCTGCACCTAGCATTGCCATCATATATATAAATTCTCTTCTTCCCATTTTACTCATAATTTTTCCTATCTATTTATTTTATTTTTCAGAACCAATAACTGTTAGTCCCAGTGAAGTCCATGCTTGCATACCACCTCTGTAGTATTTTATTTTTGATGCAGGGTATCCCATATTTAGCAATGAATACTTTGTATTTTTAATCATCTCTGGAGTTTGAGCACACCAATATCCATTACAATAAGCTACAATTGTTTTTGCATCTTCAAAATCTAATGTTCCATCATCATTTACTTGTACATTAAACTCAAACTCCATAATCTCTGTAGCACTAGATTTTGTAGAAAAACCTGTAAATGGAACATTGATAGCACCTGGTATTCTAAGTTTTTCGTACCAGTCAGGAGTTCGTGTATCAATAATTGCTATTGACTTATCACTTTGTGCTTTTTTCATATACTCAATAAACTCTTGCTCACCCACAGTTTCAAGACCTTTAGCTAAAGATATTGGTTGAGGGATACCTCTTTTTGTTACAGCGTATAAAGGTGTTATTGTATTTCCAGCTATTTGATTTCTTATAATAGTAAATTTGTCACCATTTAATTCCATATCGATAGATTTGATCCCTTTAGAAATCATTACATCTCCAAAACTTCCCGTAGACCATACACCTAATATAGTTGATGCTATTAATAACTTTTTTAATATTTTCATTTAATTTCCTTCTGATTGGTATTTTATAATTTGAAATTTACTATTATAAAAAGCCAAGATAAAGATCTTGACTTTTTAAAGACTAATAAAAGATATTAGTATTTAAAACCATCACCTGGTACTGCTGCTCTCCAAGTGTTTTTTCCTTCAACTTCTTGTGTAAGTGCACTTACTGCAAACTTACAAGCTCTTTCAACTGCATAAAATACAGTTACAGAGTTTTTAGTAGGTTTTCCTTTTTTATTTAAAAGTACTACTTTTTTTGCTCCTGTTTTGATTGCTTCTTTTGCTCCTGCAATATATTGTGTATTTGTCATACCCAATCTTTTGAATTCTACACCATGTTTTTTAGCAGTAACATTATGTTTTTCTGCTGCTGCTAATACTGCTGCGATTCCATTTGCTTTTACATTACAAATCTTTTTTTCGTTTAATACTTCTTTTTCCATTGATGCTGTAGAAGGTGTATTACTACCACACCCTGATAAAGCCAAAGCTAAACCAGTTGCTGCTACTACGCTATATAATTTTTTCATAATATTCACCCCTTACTTTCTTACGTCTGGACCGTCAACATTCATTCCATTTGACATATATGCCATGAAATAAAGTAACTCTTTCATCTCTTTACTACTTGTTTTAGGTGGAACTTGACCTTGATCTTTAATACAACCAGCCATTCTTCTCTCTAAAGTACCTACACCATTAGCAACTTTGTCTTTTCCCCATTTAAGTCTATAAACTGGGAAGTGTGTAGTTTGACCTACTAGTTGAGATAAACTTTCATTTCTAACTCTTTTTCCAGCACCCTGTACGTGACAAGTTGCACAAGAAAGTTTTAAATAACCTCTTTGAGTATAGTAGTATTCTTTTCCTCTTTCATATGCTTCTGCAGCTTTTGCAGTAGGAATTTGGATGTTAACTTTTTTTTCTGCATCTGTTGATTCTGCAGCGAAATAAGCTTGTAAAATTGGCATTTTACCTTTTTTCTCATTCCATTTTTTTTGTCCTGAATTTACTAAACATTCATTGATAGCTTGAGTTAAAGAAACAACTTCATTTCTTGTTTGATCAAAAAATGGATAATCTCCAGCAATTGTTGTTTTAGGGAAACATGCTTGAATAGCTTTGTTGCTATTGTACATCTCTTCACCCTCTTCAACTAACTCTTCATAAGGTGGCATCTCTTTAATTTCATTATATGAAAATTGACCTTGAATAGAAAAAGCATAGTTACCCATTGCTAATTCTTCAAATTTAACATCTTTTTTGATATTATTTTTTAATTCTGAATCAGTAGAATATGGAAAAAATCTATCTCTATTTTTCTCTGCATCTTTAAATTTGGCAACTGTATAATCAGCTAAAGCTATTCTATCTTTCTCTGCTTGTGCGTTAAACTCACCTGCATTCAAAACACAAGAAGCTAAAGCAACTAAAGCTGTACTTTTTACAATATTTAATAACATCTGTTCTCCTTAGTTATTTATTTAAATAATTACTAAAGAGTAATTATTTAATTTTCTTCTTGTCTGTTTTTGTATTCCCTTTTTTATCAACCCATGTAAAAGTAAGCATTTTACCTTTGTTTGAACCTTTAAATTTAAATTGTACAAATGGATTTTTTGATAAAAATTGACTTGTAGATGCTTCATATACAATTTCTTCATCAACTTTTGCAATCATAGAAGTGATAAAATTAGCTTCTGTTTTTTTTCTTTTAGCTTCGTCATAACTTAACATTGCATGGTTTGCCATAACTTTTGCAGTTGTGATACCTTTTTTTTCTTTTGCTTTAATTCTAGTTTTTTTTGCCATTTTATTTCCTTTTATATTATATATTTATATTTTAGTTTTATTAATTATTTTTAAAAGATGGGGTTGGATCAACCTCCACAACCACCAGCTGTTACTTTAACCATTTTACTTGCAGAAAATAAAGTTGTACCATCTTGAACTACAGCTGTAACTGTACCAGTTTTAGCCATTTTAATTCTAAGTTTATAATCAATTAAACCATTTGCAGGAACTGTAAATACAGCTACTAAAGACTCAGGGTTAGCATCTTGAAAAACTGATACTGTTTTACCAGCTAATTTTGAAGATACATGAATTGGCACAACGGCACCATTTTCAGCAATATCTGGAGCTTTTAATTTTACTTTACCTACTGTAGTTTTAGATGTACCATATAATTCTGTCATAGCGTCATCAATTGTATGACTTTTTGGTCCTTCAAATGCACTTGTTTTTGTTTCTCTAAAATTTACTGCACTTAATGTTGATGGTAACATCATTGCTGCTGCACCTAATCCTAAACCTAAACCTAAAAATTTTCTTCTATTCATTTTATTTCCTTCTTTATTATTTAATTGTTTTTAAATAAGCAACTACTGCTTTAATTTCTGCATCATCTAACCAACCATTTGTTCCAAATGCTGGCATAGCTGAGATTTTTAAACCTCTGCTTGCATAAATATCATAAACTGTATCATATAGTAACTTTTCGTCCCAATAAGATAATCCTATTAATTTTGGTCCAAAACTTCCTGGTCCATCAATTTTTTTGCCATTTACATCATGACATGCAAAACAATTACCTTTTTTCTTACTATTAAAAATTTTGTCACCTTGTGCAATTAAATCTGCATCCGCAGCCATACCAGCTGTTATTAGCATACTACTAATAGCTGATGCAGCTAATAAACTCTTAACTAATTTCATCATTTCTCCTTTTATTTGCTTGAATTAATCATATAATCAATGATTATTTTCATCTCACTATCAGATAGTTCCATGTTACCACCTTTTGGAGGCATTCCGTTTATACCATTGATTCCATTATGATAAACTTTATCCAAACCTTTTGATGTTACTTCTTCCCATGCATCTTTGTCACCTACTACTGGTGCTCCAATTGCTGCATTTCCATGACAAGCACTACAAGAATTTTCGTAAGCTTCTTGACCTGGTTGTACTGCATTACTCTTTTCAACTACTGGTAAACTTTTTTCTGTAGAAGCTGGAGGATTAAAATCATTCAGTTCATTTTTAATTCTTAAAACTGGAACATCACCCTTAATACAGTCACTCATACATCTTTCACCCGCACCATAATTTTTTTGATCATTAAGGTAATTAGTAATATTTCTTACACCCTGAGCAGGATCTTCTGGTGTATCAACATTTGGATAAAAACCATCTCTATTTGGCATTTTGATTTTCAAGAATTGTTCTCTATTCATAACAAATTCTTCATCCATCTCTTCACCATCAACCTCTACACCATTTTCCATTAATAAATAAGCACTAATAGCATATGTTTCACTATTACTCAAACTTTTAGGATGAGGGAATGGCATTGCATCTTGAATGTACCAAAATAAAGTACTTGCATATGGCCAATATGAACCAATCATTCTTCGTGGTGGCTCTTCATTTGGTTCTGCATCTGCTGGATTTTGTAACTGATATGTTAAAGAGTTAATATCTCCACCGGAAAGTGTAGGATAACCTTTTCCACCAGCACCAAAGTCACCATGACACATAGCACATTGAGCATCATAAAGTTCATTACCTAGCTCAACAGAACCTTGTGCAACAATCTTTTTCCCATTTTGATCTAGTAAAACTTTTCCATGCTTTGTATCATACATAGGTAAACCAGTTCCATCAGGCATAACATCGATATCCCAAGCAGAAATTTCTGTTGGCGTTGCAACTCTTCCTTTATTATACTTTCCTACATTTTGAGTATTTACATAATAAGATGAATATTTACCATCTTTTACATCATAAATAGCACCACCATCAACAGCTCTTTTTGTTGTATTTTCTGCATCAGCAACACATCCAGAGAACATCAGCATAGTTGCTGATAAGCCAAGACCAATAATTGTTTTTTTAAGCATTGTGTTTTCTAATATGTACATTATTAACCTCACCTTTCTTATTTACTTCCCATGTAACGATTGCATTTCTGTGATATACTGATTCAACACCAACAACTGATGTTTCTTGATCTATAGTTGGTTGAACATTATTAACATCATCAGTCGCTCGACTTGATAATAACAACGGTTTTCCATCCCATTTCATGATATAGGAAAATCTTGTCCATGATTTTGGTAATACTAAACCTTTTAAGCTTACTTCTTTCCAGTTATCTCCACCATCAAAAGAGATATCTACATGTTTAATTGTTCCATGTCCTGACCATGCAAGACCTTGAATTTCAACTAAATCACCCTTTTTAAGATCTGTCCATGGTTTTTCAGGACATGGGCTTGTAATAACTGAGTTTACTTCATTTGGCCAGAAAAACTGAACAGCTTTTCCTGTTTTTTGTAACATAGTATATTTTGAAGTTTCTTCTTTTGAGTGCCAAGGCTTATCTGAAAATTCTAATCTTTTTAACCATTTAGTATTAAGATTACCTTCCCAACCTGGAACTAATAATCTTACAGGATAACCTTGTTCTGGTCTTAATGCTTCACCATTTTGTCCCCATACAATCATAGCATCATCAAGAGCTTTTTCTACAGGAATAGTTCGAGGATTTCCAGCATTATCACTACCTTCAGCCATCATCCACACAGCATCTTTTTCTAAACCAATATCTTCTAAAATAGTTTTAAGTAAAACACCAGTCCATTGTGCAGAACTCATCATACCTTTCATAAATTGAAGGTTATTTAATTGAGGTGCTCTCCATCCAGTAGAACCGTTTGCAGGACATTCTATAAAGTGTGTTCTAGTTACACTTGGATATCTTTTTAATTGATCTAAAGTTAAAACAATCTCTTTTTTCACTTTACCATGAATCATCAATCTGAATTTATCAGGGTCAACGATAGCTGTACCACCATGATCTCTTGTAAAAAATAATCCATTTGGAGTAATAATACCTTCTGACTCATGAATAGGACACATTGAAACTGAAGCATACATATCTCCTGAAGACAATAAATCCATTGTTCTTCTAATATTATTATGCTCGTAAGGAGAAGGTAATCCATATAGATTATCCGTAACTAGTTTTCCTAGTTTAGTTCCCCATTCCGCTTCATGTGTAATTGCAGTATCATCACCTGCTATTGCTTTTATAGGTGATAAAACACTTGATGCAGCAACTAAGCTTGCTGAATACACCGCAGTTTTCTTAAAAAAATCTCGTCTTGACGTTGTGTCAGTATCTGTAGATACGGATTCAATATTATCAGAAATTTTGCTAATTTTATCCATATGCTCTCCTTATAAATTTTGATATTTTCTATATCAATACGGAGGAATTATAACCTAATAAACTTTCAATAGTCAAGCAATTTAATATAGATTGAAAGAGTTGAATTATAAATATATATAATAATTATAACTATAATTAATCATGTTTTATATAAGTTTTTCTCATAACGGATAAAGCCTTTAGTTGTCAACTTATAAGAGATTTTTATACAAGCTTTTAAGACAAAAAAAGACAAAATTTCGAGTGTATAAAAGTAACACTACATTATAGTTATGTCAATATTGTGTAGAATTATTGAAAAAGCAAATCAACATCTTTTACAATTGCTTCATCTAAACGATAATTTTTTGCCTTTAGATATAGTTTTTCCATCGCCTCTGCGTGTGAATACTTTTTTCTAAAAGGTTTATTTGATACAAGAGAATTATAAATATGCAATACAGCCATCAGTCTATCTTTTAAACTTAGATTATGGGCTCCAAGTGAAGAAGGATAACCTTTTGCATCTAATTGTTCTTGGTGACGTGTCGCCCATTTTGTGATATCTTCAAATCCATAAATAAGAGATAAGGCATTTTTATTATGATAAATATTTGATTTTACTATTTCATACTCATCATCACTTAAAGTAAAATCTTTAGATAATATTTTACTATCAATTGCTAATTTTCCAAAATCAACCATACTTGCGGCGACCAAAAAAGTAAGTTTGTCTTTTTCTTCAAAATTATAATAATCAATCATTATTTTACATCTATCTAAAAAAATTTCTATCTCTTTATTATACAATTTTCCAAAAATAGTAGTTCGTTGTAGTACTTCATCAAAAGTAAGTACTTCTGTAAAATCATATAGCGTTTTATAAATATATTGTAACATTGCATTTGAAGTTTGACAGTCCATCCAAAAGTCAATATTTTTGGATATTTCTAAATAGATATCTTTATATTTTTTATTCACTTCACTTTCAAAAATATATTTTTCTAATTTATTTCTATTTTCTATAGTAAAAAGTGAAAAATTATATTTTTCATCCATTTCATGAATTAAATGAATTATTTCATTTAATTTAGAAGATTTAAAATCTATCCCCAATGTACTCATATTTTTTTCATCTGCATAATGAAAAAATAAACTATATGCACATAAATCAAACATCTCTTTTGGTTCTAAGTTACACTTCTCACCTATTTTTAGACAGACATAAGCAACCCTTAACGAATGTGATTTTGAAACATTATTTTCTTCAATATCTTTTGTATCTAAAATATCTGTAACTGCTAATAAAAAATTATTCACATTAAAATTCATTTGTTTTTTCTTATTCATCTATACCCTTATAACTATTTATCTTAATATCTCTTATGCTATCATAATAGAAATATATTTTATATAAACAGGTAATACATGAGTCAACTACAAAAAATAGGACAAATCCAAAAGTTATTTATTTCAGATACAACAGCAAAAAAAAGAGTTCAACAAAATACTATAAACATAGATGAAAAAGGTATCAACAACGATAAATTTTACAATACAGATCAAGATAGGTCTATATTATTAACATCTTTGCACGCATATAAGTTGATGGAAGATATAAATGTAAAAGCAACACATGGAGTATTAGGTGAAAATATTTTACTTGATTTTAACCCCTATACATTAGAAGAAGGTACAAAACTGTTTATCGGTGAGTGCATTTTACAAATTACTATTGAATGTACTATATGTAAATCCTTAACAAAAATCAATAACAAAGTACCGAAGCTTTTAAAAAAAGATAGAGGAGTTTTTGCAAAGGTTATCCAAAAAGGATCATTGAATATTGGAGATGATATAACTATCCAAAATTAAAGACCATTTATGTAATGATTTGTTATCATCTTTTATGAAAAAATTTATAACATATAACCAATCTCTTGAAATATTAAATTCTATTAATATTTCAAATTTATCAACACAAAAACTCTTTGTTACTGATGCATTAAATAGAATCTTAGCACAGGACATAATAGCACAAGAAAATTCACCTGCTTTTAAAACATCTGGAATGGATGGCTACGCTGTTAAGCATGAAGATTTAAAGCTTGAAAAAATAGAAATTATCGATAAAAATCCAGCTGGGACAGTGATAGATTCATCTGTAACAAACGGAACAACAATCAAAACTTTTACAGGCTCACTGATGCCAGAAGGTAGTGATACATTGATTCCTATAGAAAATGTAACTGTTGAAGATAACTATATCATCATAAACAAAGAAGTTCCGCTTAACTTTGCAGTGAGAAATGTAGGAGAAAATTATCATCAAGATGAACTTCTCATTCCTAAAGGTACGTTAGTAGATTTTACACAAATAGGTGTGATGGCTAGTTTAAATATTGTTCAAGTTGAAGTATATGTAAAACCTACTGTTGCTATTGCATGTACAGGAAGTGAAATACTTGATGTTGGAGAAATACAAACAAATGATGCACAAATCAGAAGCTCAAATCATCTTACATTAGAAGCATTATCAAAAAAACATGGTGCAGATGTATTACAAATGGGTATCGTAAAAGATGACAGAAAATCAATCACAAACCTTTTAAAACAAGCACTTTTAAAATCTGATATAGTTGTTACTACTGGTGGAGTGAGTGTTGGGGATTATGATTATGTAAAAGATATCATCAAAGATGAACTTGCTTGTGAAGTGTTATTTCAAGGTGTAAATATCAAGCCAGGACTACATATACTTTTTGCTAAAAAAGGTGATAAATATATCATCGGTCTACCTGGTTTTGCTTATTCTAGTACAGTGACTTTTCTTTTATATGTTTTACCACTATTATTTAAATTTAAAGGTTCAAATGAATCTTTACCTATAGTTGATGCTATCATAGATGAAAACTATCCTAAAAAAGCTCCTAAGACTATTTTTAGTGCTTGTAATGTTACTTTTAAAGATGGCAATTATCATGTAGATTTTGAAGGTAAAAAAAATGGAACAAGTGCTATTTTAACTAATATGCTTGGAAGTCCAGGATTGTTAATACAAGAAGAAGGCAGTAGCAATTTAACTGCAGGTGATAAAGTTAAAGTTATTTTACTTTAGCTTTATCATTTTGACAGACGTATATAGATAGAACTATATAGCTAGGTTTATGTCTTTTATCCTATCCTTTATATTATTCAAAAAAACGTTATATTTATTTTGAAAAAATTCCAAATCATTATTTAACATTGATTCTCTTTCAAAAAGTTCTTTTGGAATTTTATTAAATTCATCATCATTTCCACTCAATTTTAAATTTAAATAATAAAAAACAATAAACTCTTCTTTAATTTCTTCATCATTTTTAAAAAGTTGAGATAAAATATTAAACTGTTTTTTTGATATAAGTCCAATAAGTATAAATATTAAAGCATTATATTTATCTTTTTCATAAAATCTCTCTATAAATTTAGACAAAAAAATAAACTGATTTTCTTCTAATAATGACATACAATAAAGTTGAAATTCACCTACATCTATAGTATCCATTCCTAAAACTAAATCATTTGAAGGTATTTTGGCTTTCTTTAATAGTGCTAATATCATAATCTGAGCTAAAAAATGTTTCAATCCTCTTAGATATACTTCTTTTCCCTTTTCATCTATAGTATCAATTTCTTCATTTGAAAGTTCAGAAATAGAGGAAGATACAAGTAGAACTGCATCTTCTACTGTATATGATAAATCTTTGGAGTATTCATCATATTCATCCTTATTATTTAATAATTCTAAATTTTCAAGATACAACACATTAATTAAATTTTTATCAAATGTTCTTTTTTTTGCCAATATGCCAAGTGCTTCTGTCATTTTAACAGACTCGGAAGCTAAATAATCATTCTTTTGTAACTTATCAATATGTACATTTATTCTATCCTTTAACTCAACATCATCATACCAAATATCCATAAACTCTATAAGCCATCTAATCTTATCTCCATTTTTCTTTTTATAACGCATAAGATACCAAATATTAAAAAATCGCTCTTTTATACAATATAAATTATTTTTAGTTTTTGTTGGTACTACTTCGATGACATCGTTTTTTACTAGTTTATTTAATTGTGCACTTATAACTTTACTTTCAAGTTTTGTTATCTCTACAAGATCTTTAACACTAACTGATTCCCACTTTTGAGCAATAGCTGATACTATTTTTCTATGTTGTTTCGATAACTCTTCCATTCTATGTTTATATAGTGCAGTTACAGAATCAAGTAACTTTTCTAAATCTTGGAAAACTGTACCATCTTTATCATTTGCGAATATCTCAAGTAGAAGACCTATTGTTCTAGGATTTCCTCCTGTGATAATATTTAAGATTTTAATTCTTTTTGGATTATGATTTAAGATATGGTTAATATTTTTTTCATTATATGTTTCACCCAAACTCTTAAGGTACTTAATAGTATCTTCGTATTTTAAACCTCCAAGTGTAATAACATTAAAAAAATCATAAAATGGTTTATCATAAGCATAATAAGTTTCAAGTGCATACGGTGAACCACCGATAACTTTTATATATTTATTTTTTTGTAATACTTCTCTTAGAATATATTCATCATTTTCATCATCAAAGTTTTCTAATAAATCGCCAATATTATCTATAAGTAAAACTATAATTTTATTTTGCTCTTGTAAAGACTTTTCTAAAGCTTTGTAGTCTAAAGGTATATCCTTAGGTATATCAAAATAATTGTTTTCTTCTATAATCTCCCAAACTCTTTCCCAAACCTCTTCTAAAGATGTGATTCCATATTCTTCTTCATCAAAAAGAATGGGGAGTTTATCTTCTAGTTTTTCCATTTCATAGTTTAGTCTTAAAAGCATTGTACTTTTACCTACACCTCTTTGACCTTGTATTATAAAATGCTGATTAGATTTTTTTATATTATAATTTTGAATATCCTTAAATATCTTTTCAAATTCTTTTGTTCGTATAACAAAGCTTTGTATTAAAAGTTCTTTAGGTATTTGATGAGGATTATATAGTTTATGAAGTGTTACATTAGACATATTTAGCCCACCATTTTTGAAGTATTGGAGATATAAATCTATATTTGTCATCTACATTTAATATATAACCATCATATTCTAAGGCATTTATGTAGTATTTTGTATCATGTTTTAGTTTATAAAGTGTTCTAATATTTTCCACATCTAAAATATCACATTGTTCATTATTTGAAATATAATTCAGTACTTCAATTAAAAATTTAATCTCGTTTTTTTCATATGCATCTTTTAATCTCTCCTTCCAGTGAGAAAAGTGTTTTTTATTAGTAAGTGCAAATATATTTTCATATGCAATATCTATAATCATATTTGAACAATTAGTTAAATCATTTTCATCCATATACTCTTCAATATGTTTAAATAAAAGTTGAATAAAAAAAGGCATATACCAATTTATCTTAGCTAGCGAGTATTTTATATGTGCTTCTTCATATTGTAAATTATAACTTTCAAATAACTTTGTCAAAAATAATATAGCTTCTTCTTCATTTAATGCTTTTAAAATCATTGTATCTAAATCATTTATCGATTTTGAGTAGTTTAATTTTTCCACAATATTTACTAAACCAATGGATCCAGTATATACGAATCGAAATATTTTACTAACTTGTTTGTCTAATCTAAATTTCCTATTTAAGTCTAAAAAATCTTTTGCTCTTTCATCATTTTCTTTTCCTATTTTTGCTAAAAATGTTGAGAATTCATCTATAGCTAGTACTATTAATTTATCATTTGGTTGTATTAAGTTTTTTAATAAATTATCTATAAAGGTATTAATATTAAATTCTGTTTCGATTATATTTATATGTTTTGTTTCAACTTTTGATAAAAATGCAAGTGTCTTTTGTGAATAGTCTGATTTTAATAGTTTTTCTTTTTCTAAACTTTCTATTATCATTTCAAAAAATTCTATCTCATTCGTTGCACCTTCTACATCAAAATGTATTATATGAAATAAGTCTTTTTGATTATCATACATATTTGTCAAAATACTACTTTTACCTGACCTTCTTGGTGCCGATAAAATGTAATTCTGCTTTTTTAAACCTTTATAAAAACGATTTATAAATTTATCTCTTGGAAAAAAATCTTCATTTTCTGCTATTGTTCCTACTATATTATCCATAAATATCCTTTTAACAACTTTATTGTTGTTATTATATCTGACAACTTTTATGATGTCAAGTATTTTAACAATAATTATGTTGTTATAATTAAGTGAAAGTGATTTTACATCAAGCACTTAATTATATACAATCAATCGTATTTTATTTTTTTATGCTATTTTATATGTATATTAAAAATAAGGATACTTTTGATACTTTATATACATGGCTTTAGAACTACGAAAAATTCACACACTTCAAAAATATTAAAAAAACATTTCAAAAAAAATATTATAATTGCAGAGCATCCTACAAAACCTAAGTATGCCATCAAATACTTAGAAAATATAATCAAAACAAAAGGTATCACATCTATTATCGCTAGTTCGTTGGGCGGTTTTTATGCGACATATTTATCACAAAAATTTGATTTAAAAACTGTTTTGATAAATCCATCGGTTAGTCCATATAAAACAACAAAAATATACTTAGGAAAAAATACCACACAAGATGGAGCATAATTTAAGTGGAAAACAAAGCACTTAAAACAATTAGAAAAGTTTAAAATAAAACAAAAAGATTTAAAGCAAGATAATTTTTATTTACTCTTACAAAAAAATGATAAAGTACTAAACTATAAAATAGCGAATAGACATTATTCACATGGAAAATCATTAATAGAAAAAGGTGGGAGTCATCGATTTGAAAATTTGAATAAACACCTTGATAGTGTTTATTCTTTTATAAAGGTAGATAGTTAAAATTATTTAACTATATCTTTTTTTAAAACTTCTTTGTCGATTTTAGATGTATCTTTTGATTGCATAGGAAGATTTGCTTTAAAGATTATAGTTGTAGGTACCATATAAGTAGGAAGATGTTTTTTTAATTCAAAAATGATTTCATTTTTTGCTAATTCGTTTGATCCAGTATAAACTAAAACAACCTCTTCTTCGATTTTTTCATTTTCTATTCCAAAAACAGCACACTCTTTAATATCTTTGATATTATTTAATACTACAGTTTCTATCTCTAATGGACTGATTCTGTAACCACTTGTTTTTATCATATCATCATGTCTACTTACAAAAAAGATATAACCCTCTTCATCTTTATAAACATAATCACCAGTTGCAACAACAACCTCATCGATTAATCCATTTTCTAGATTTAAAACTTTTTCTAAAATTTTGATACTTTTAAAACTATTATCTGTATCTTCTTTTGATTTCCAAAAGCCTTTATAGATTCCAGCTCCTCTATGGATAAGTTGTCCTACTTCTCTTGGTTTACATTCATATCCCTCTTCATTTACAACATATAAATCAACATCAGGGATAGCTTTTCCTATAGAATTAGGTCTGATCTTTAACTGGCTAGGGCATAAATATGCTGATCTAAATGCTTCAGTATGTCCACTCATAGAATAAAATTTTGCATTAGTATAGTATGTTTCTATTTTTTCTATCATTGATGGAGTTATATTTCCACCAGAAGATGTTATAACTCTTACATTGTCTAGTTGTGATGGACTTGGTAGTCTATGACTATCTTCATCAAACATCATTGTAAAATGTATAGGCATGGCAGCTAGTATAGTAACTTTATTTTTTAATATATGTGCAAAAAAATCGCTTGGTGTGAAAAAGGTGTATATACTAAATGTTGCTCGTGCATAAAGTGATGTAAACAATTGGTTTAGACCATAATCAAAACTAAAAGATAAAATTCCTGACAGTACATCTTCTTCTTGAATATCTAAATAATTGTTTACAACTCGTGCGCTATCGATTAAGTTCTTATGAGATATTACTACACCCTTAGGAAAACCACTAGAAGCAAAACTATATGTTATAACTGCATTATCATGCCCTTTGATATCACATGAGTATTCGCTTGTGTAACACTTGTATATCTCTTCAAAAGAAACTATATCTTTATCACAAGTTTCAATAGTTATAATTTTTTTATCATAAGATGTTTCTTTTAACGTTTTTAGCTTTTGCTCATCTGTAATCATGCAAGATATATTACAATCTTTTATAATATATTCTAATTGTTCTGATTTTAATAATTTTGATATAGGTACTAAAACATAGTCTGTTGAAAGTATTGCAAGTATAGATAAAGCATTTTGAATATTTTTATTTGCATATACTCCTATTCTACTCCCTTTTTTAAGGTTTAACGTTCCGATATAATGAGCTAATTTATTTACCTTATCTAATACATCTGGATATGTTAACTGTTCTTTTTTATCAATTAACGCTATTTTATTAGGTGTTTTTAGTGCTGCTATTTCAACTAAGTTTCTTATACTATTTATAGACATATGTAACTCCTTATTTATTCATACCTAGAGTCCAGATAGAATAATCTCTATCAACCACTAGTGTTGGTGTTGTATCGTAATTTAAAAGTTTTTTATAAAAAAATGCGATAATATCTTTCATCTCTTCATCTTCCAATACTTTTGTAATTCCACCTGTTAGTACTACTGAATTTAGTGTATCAAGTTTAATATTTAAATACGATTTATGATGATGTGATATTTTATATAAAACTAAAAAGATTGATAGTTGCATAAGTAACTTAGTTGATTTTTCACTTACTTCATCAAGCATATTTTCTGTTGTATTTAAATGTGCAAGTAATTCATATACAAACTCATTGTTTTTTGCAGTATGTACTAAACTTTCTCTTGATTTATAAACACCAAGTTTTTTGAATACTAATCTGTCATATTCGTTATTTGTGATAATATTATCATCAACTAAATCTTTACTATAATGTATATCAGTTGTAGCCCCACCAATATCAATAACAATAAAAGGATCAGCAACATCTAGTTTTGTATGGATTAAAGGTAACGATTTATTTACAATATAAGGTGTAGAATAAATTTGATTTGATGTAAGTTCATATAATCTTTTTATGTCTTCTTTACCCATGATATCTGCTTGATAAAGGTTAGTTAAATATTCTTTTAATTCATCCTCTACCATTTTGAGTTTATTATCTATGATATTTGGTAAAAGTACAACACTAGGTATATTTTGTGTTAAAAAACTATGTTGCGTTACTGCACCTACATACACTATATTTGAATAGTTTAATTTAGCAAGATAATCAATAAGAACTTGATCATATACATTTTCTACACTATCAATGGCACCCACAACGATAACTACATCTAACATCTCTGAAGGGATTGGATATGACTCAATTTGAGAATAAACTACTGTTTCAATAATATTGATACCAGAATTATACGCAATATTTGAAGCATATTTTAAAGAAAAAGACTCCGTAAGTCCTATAATAAGGGTACTTAACCCTCCATTTGCTGAACTACATATTTGAATATCTTCTTTGGCACAATTTTTAAGCTCATCGCCACATTTTAATACTAAATCATCATAGATATTTTTATCAAAATTTCTAAAGTGATGTGATATTTTATCTTCAGTAGCTACTTTAAAATAAGTACTACCAACATCTATTAACATTTTTGAATTACTCATTATAACATCACTCCAATATCTTTAATGATTTGATTTACAACTGAATCTGTGTTTGCCCCAAGATTTAGTTTTGATTGTTCATATTTAAAACTCTTATCAGAGATAGGAAGTTTTCCTTTTTTGTAGATTCTAATATTACTTTGTTTATCTCTTACAGTAATAAGTTCATTGTTATTTATAATATGTGGAGAGAAAGGAACATCTATGATTCCATTTTTAATAGAGTTAAATACTTTTCTCCATAATGTGTCTGCTTTATCATTGAAAATTGCTTCAAATATTTCATCTACTTGATTTGTAAGATTTTCTTCCTCTTCCTCATCAACAAAAGCAGGGATACCTTGTAACATATTAAGTGTGTACTGAACATTTGCTACTGCTTGAGCATTATCTTCTTTTGTTGGTATTCCAAAAGCTTCTGCTCTAGTTTTTGTGATGATTTTATCAGCTCCAACCATCTTAGCAATCATAGCCCCAGCATCTATTAGTGAGTCTGATTTAAACTTATCTCTTGGGAATGCTCCCATCCATTGGTGATATACAAGGTTTATAGTTGCATCTGTTACACCAATTTTATGTGCATATTTAGTTGCTAGTTTTCGTAATACTTTAGATGTAACCAAATCTTGATTTAAAGAACCAGTTTGAGCAAACGATACTGAGAATGATTTAACACCCTCTTCTAAAGATAACATCATCTCTGCAATTTGAATAACAATAGTAATACAAGGTGGAACAAGTGTAGCCGTTAATGGTCCAAACGATTCTCTATTGATAGGTTCATTTATAGTTGAGTATTTAGCACATACTCTTTCTACATGTTTCCAGTATAAAAATGCTTTATCTTGTGGAAAGTTTTTAGAGTAAGGTAGGATATAAGTGATCGGCCCACCTTCAATCTCAAATACACCAGAAGCTATTGCTAATTCAATTAAAAGTCTAGCATCTGGAGTACCGTGTCTAAGACTCACTGGTGTATCAAAATGAGTAACCATTTTTCTAGTAGTTCTATACCCATGATTAATAAGAGGATAACCATTTAAAAGATCTGTTTCAGTTTCTTCTGAAAGCCGTAACATTTTAGCAGCACTTCCATAATCATTAAGTCTTGTATGAGAATCAATCGTCATAGGCAATACATCAACTACTGGTGCAAATTGTTCATATAATGAATACATCTTATCGTATGTAGGAAATCCACCTCTTGGTTGTACAAGAGTTTTCCCTTTATTGTTTTTAAATGCATGAGATATAAAAAGATTTTTACTTGCATTTTTTACAAACTCTTCAGCTTCTGCAAAATCAAAGTTATCCACATATTCATTTGATAAAATAATATCTCTATCTCTTTGTAGTAAACTCATTATTTAATCTCCCCATACTTTTTTTGAACAAAGTCATGTAAAGTATCAAGACCTTCCATTAAGTCCTTCTGATGAAAAACAAGATCAAATCCATACTCTTTAAACTGAGGTACAATTTGGCTCTCTTCACCTTCTCCAACACTTAAGTTTCCACCGATTACAAACACTACATCATCTAGTTTATATTTATCTTTTAAAACTAAAAGGTCTCTACACCAACCCTCAGCTTCTCCATTTAATGATGAAATTAAAAGTACTTTTGCGTCTGTTTCAATAACAGCATCAATAAATTCTTCTAAATAAGTATTTACACCTAAATTAAATACTTCATAACCTCTACTCTGTAAAGATATATCAATCAGTCTATTTGCAACTACGTGGATATCGTTACCCACTACCCCTATAACAACTTTCATATTGCCTCTTATCATATTTAAAATTACGCGATTATACCTTAAAAGTATTAATAAAAAGATTTTAATAATTTTTTATAATTATTTTGCTTAAAAGAAATAACTTTTGCAACTCAGTTGCATTTAAGAGCTTCTAATATAAAATTCCAAATTCTTGTAACCAAGTTGTAATAAATGGTTGAGTGAACAGTATTTGATTGTATATTTTTTATACATAAATTATATATATATTTTACACAAATAGTGTATACTTTTCTCAATCATTTAATGAATAAATAATTAAAAGGACTATAAATGAAAAAAATATATACAAGTGTTATCGCAGCTACTCTACTAACAACATCTGCATGTGCAGAGAGTTCAACTATCAAAGAAGCTTTTGCTAACGGTAAAGCAAGTGGAGACATCTCAGTTTTTAGTGAAAATGTATCAAAAAGTGGTACAAATAAAGATTCTGGTTTCACAATGAGTTCTATTGGGTTAAATTATGAAACAGATTCAATCAATGGATTTAAAGGTGCTTTAGGATTTAGAACAAATCATAAGATCTCAGAAAAAGAAAAAGCTGACTTTGATGAAACAACACCAAAATCTGTTTTAAGTACTGCTAATATCTCTTACTCTACAGAAAAAGCAACTATTGTTGCTGGTAGACAAGAGATTGATTTAGAATGGATTGGTGATTATCATGAAGCTGTAGTTGGTGTATTATCATATGTTCCAAACACTACAATTGTGGTAGGTCATACTGAAAGAAAAATGGCTGTTGATAATGATGCTGTATTAGAAAAGATGAGCGAATTTAATCCAGATGGTGCAAATGTTGTTGATGTAAAGTATGATGGTATTAAAGGGACTACTATTAACCCTTACTTTATGGATGCTCCTGATTTATTTAGTGCATATGGACTAAAAGTTACAACAAATGTATCAAATATTGACCTTACTGCACACTATGCTGGTACAAGTGAAGATGTTGCTGGTAAAAAAGATGGTTCAATTGCACATTTAGAAGTGGGTACTTCTGTATCAAATATCGCTTTAACTGCTGGATATATAACAACTGGTAAAGATAATGGAGCAGGTACTATCTCAGCATTAGGTGACAATATTGATCCTACTGAAGATTTAGGTGATAATATTTATGGAACAGATGCAGATACATTTTACCTAGGTGCTTCTACAGATATCTCTTCTGTTTCTTTAAGTGCTTTATATACAACTGTTAACTATGGTGCAAATGATGATAAAATTTCTGAAGTAGTACTAACAGCAGGTACAACTATATCTGAAAACTTAGCCTTAGATCTATTAGTATCTTCAATTGATGCTCAAAATAGTTCTGATGATACTTCAAAAATTACTTTAATGGCTGCATACTCATTTTAAGTAATACTAAAAGAGAGAGATTACTCTTTCTTTTAGCTCTTTTCAAAACTTAGATACAATAAAATTTGTTTTTATTGTATGTGGGTTTTGCTATTTTATCCTTAACATAATTCGAAATTTAACAAAGTAGTCTCTCCTTTACTAGTACTAGAGATGCAAAACTCACAATATTTTATATTCAATAGTGATTTAATATAAAATATTGTAGCATACGAAAATGTAAATATAAGGATCTGAAATGAAATCATACACAGCAGATATCTGTGACAAATATCCAGAACAAGTTCAAGTACTCAATCCAGGTTATAAATCATATGGTGGCGTGTCAATGTGTCATGGAAAAATAACAACAATCAAACTTTTTGAAGATAATAAAGCTTTAGTAGAACTACTAAGAGATACAGATGGTACAGGAAAAATTTGTGTTGTAGATGTAGTAGGTGAATATTGTGCCGTAGTTGGTGAAACATTGATGAAATATGCTTATAAAAATAATTGGAAAGGGATTGTAATCAATGGTTATGTAAGAGATACACATGAAACATTACAAATACCTGTGGGTTTATGGGCACTAGACACATACCCTTTCAAAAGCCAAAAAAAACATGATGCAGTACTTAATGAAGTTTTAGAATTTTCCAATATAATTTTTCGTCCAGATGAATTTTTATATGCTGACAATGATGGTATCATAGTAACTAAAACAGAACTTGAATAAATATCTAATCATAATATAGATATAATAATCCCTTAATAAATATTTTGGGATTATCAATGCAACTTCTTACAAATAAAAATATACTCGTAGCAGCTACAGGTAGTATCGCAGTATATAAAACATTAGAACTTATAAGACTTTATGTAAAAGCTGGTGCTAATGTAAAAGTAATTTTAACCCAAAGTGCAAAAAAATTTGTAACACCACTTGCATTTGAAACAATTTCACAACATAATATATTAGATGATACAAATGAAAACTGGAATAAAAATAGTATAGATAATCACATATCTATAGGAAAATGGGCAGATATTTTTGTAATTGCCCCTGCAACTGCAAATACAATTAATAAACTTGCAAATGGAATAGCAGATAATATTTTACTTGAAACAGCACTTGCTTATCCACGTATAAAACTAATCTGTCCAGCAGCAAATACAAATATGATAAATAATCCTATTACAAAAAATAGCCTAAAAGCACTCGAACTTTGTAATTTTAAAATTATCAAAAGTCAAGTAAAAGAGTTAGCATGTCGTGATATTGGTAATGGAGCTATGGCAGAAGTAGAAGATATTTATCATGCAACACTCAAAGAACTTTTAACTGATAGTTATTGGTTAGATAGAAAAGTTGTAATTACTGGTGGTGGTACTATAGAAAACATAGATGATGTTCGATATATTAGTAATTTTAGCAGTGGTAAAATGGCAGCTAGTTTAGCTACATCTTTATATTACAAAGGTGCTGATGTCTGTCTTATCACTACAAAACATTTAGATATTCCAAAAGAGATACATACTATTGATATAAAAAATACAAACGAGATGTTTGAATATACACAAAGTAATATCAATATTGCTAAAAAAGGTAAAATGTCATCATCTCTTCTAAATAACAACGAGATGGAATTAGTACAAAAAAAGCCATACTTTTTTAGTGTTGCAGCAGTGAGTGACTATATACCATCTTTTCCAAAAAATGGAAAAATAAAAAAAGTGGATATTGGTGATATTTGGAATCTTGAACTAAAAAAGAATACTGATATATTAGAATCTATTTCCAAAAAAGATATTTATGCTATTGGATTCAAAGCAGAACTTGATAAAGAAGTAGCCTATAAAAACGCAGAATCTATGTTAAATAATAAAAACTTAGATGCTGTATGTCTTAATATACTTGATAAAGAAAATAACTTTGGTGCAAATACAAATGAAATGGATTTGATTACAAGTCATTCAACAGTACATATAGAAAAAGATACAAAACTTAATGTTTCTTTTAAAATATTAGAAAATCTAAAAGGACTTTTCAATGAATAATATAAATACTCCTTCACATATTGCCATTATTATGGATGGAAATGGTAGATGGGCAAAAGAAAAAGGCCTTAAAAGAACAGCAGGTCATGAACAGGGTGCAAAAACTGTACGAAATATTACTATACATTGTAGTGACATAGGGGTAAAATATTTAACTCTATATTCATTTAGTACAGAAAACTGGTCTCGTCCTAAATTAGAAGTAGAATTTTTAATGAAACTTTTAGAGAGATACTTCAAGAGTGAGCTCCCTATATATCTAGAAAATAATGTAAAATTTAAAGCTATAGGTGATTTAAGCAAGTTTTCAAATAAACTACAAAAAATCATAAAAGAAACAGAAGAAAAAACATCACATTGTAAAGGTCTGACTCAAATTTTGGCACTGAACTATGGAAGTCGTGATGAGATTACTCGTGCTGTTCAAAAACTTAATAGTAATAACACACCAATCACTGAAGAAAACATCAATAGCTCTCTAGATACTGCTGGTATTGATGATGTAGATTTACTTATTCGTACAAGTGGAGAAGTGAGAGTTTCAAATTTTCTTCTTTGGCAAATTGCCTATGCAGAGATGTTTTTTACTAAAACATATTGGCCAGAATTTAATTCTCAAGATCTGGATGATATAATTTCTGACTTTAATAATAGAGAAAGACGCTTTGGTGGTATTTGATATAGTATTTATACTATTATTAGGAACGGTATTTGGTAGTTTTTTAAATGTACTCATTTATCGTTTACCATTAGGAATCTCTTTAATTAATCCAAAAAGATCACAATGTCCACAGTGTAAAACTACTATTAGCTGGTATCACAATATTCCAATTTTATCATATTTGGCATTACAAGGTAAATGTTCAGTATGCAAGAAAAAGATTCCACTAAACTACTTATTTGTAGAAATTTTAACACCATTCATTACACTTGTACTTTTCGCTAAACTTGGTCTTACTTTAGAATTTACTTTGATAACTCTTATATGTTATATACTGTTAGTTTTATCCTTTATAGACTTCAAATACCATGCCGTACCTGATCTATTACTCGTAATTTTAGCACTTCTATCTCTTGTATATTTATTTTATTTTAAAATAGAAAATATCTCTACTTTTTTTATGTTTGCAGGGGGAATTGTAATTCTTGAACTATTTGTCACATATTATATACAAAATATTAAAGCAAAGATACTAAAAGATGAATCATTAAAAATGCAAAAATCCTTAGGTGAAGGCGATATTCCTATTATCGCTCTTACAGGAGGAATATTAGGTTTAAAATTTGGACTAATCGCTATTTTTTTATCAGCTATTTTAGCTATAATTCCATCATTGATCAATGCAATTTTAAAAAAAGAGATTGAAACCCCTTTTATTCCCTATTTATCTTTAGCATTTTTTATTACATATACAAATGAACAAACTATTATTAACATTTTAGAAGGACTAAAACTAGTATGAAATTATTGAAAAAATACTTATTATTAAATTATACAGAAACTTTTTTTCCTATTTTTTTAACTTTATACACAATCACATCAATTATATTTTTAGTGAAGATTGCATCCCTTACTTCAGTAATACAAATAAATTTTTTAGAACTTTTAGAGCTTTATTCTTACTCTATTCCAAAAATATTATTTTATACCTTGCCTATTTCTGTATTTGTTTCTTTAGTATTAACACTAAGTAAACTTTCTAGTGAATATGAACTTATTGTTATTACTAGTTTTGGACTCAACCCTATAAAAATATTTAAGTTAATTTTACCAACAATTATTTTATCAAGTATACTTTTATTACTATTATCATTGGCTCTTATACCAAAAGCTGATTATATGAAAAAAACATTTTTAGAAAATAAAAAAACAGAAGCACAGTTTAATATAAAAGCCAGTGAATATGGTCAAGCATTTGGCAAATGGCTTATTTATGTAAATGAAGAAAATAAAGGTGTTTATAAAGACATTGTCCTATTTCAACAAGCAAATAACAAAGATACATTTATTATCTCAAAGTCTGCTACAATGAATAATGATGGGTCATCATTAAGCCTTAACCTAGAGACAGGTAAAGCTGTAAATATTACACAAAATATCAATCAAATAGATTTTAAAAAAATGGTTATCAACAATGATATAAAAGCATCTGCAAATATTAGTACACTTGATGATTTAATACTTTATTGGAAAGATATTTCACAAAGTAAATCAAAAGCTGCAGAATTTTCATTTGCAATTTTATCATCAATATTTCCTTTATTATCTGTATTATTTATAATTTACATTGGTTATTATAATCCACGATATCAAAAAAACCATTCTACTCTTTTAGCTATAGCTCTTACAACTATATTTTTAATAGCATCACATAGATTATCTAAAGAGTTTGGACTGATTGTTTTAGCATACATTCCAATATTATGGATCAGTATAAGCCTTGTTATATATAACTATAAAGTCAAACCTCATTATTAAGAGTGACAATTGAAAATTAAAATTACACTTTGCTATGATGGGACATCCTTTAATGGTTCACAAATACAGCCAGATTTTCCCACTATTCATTCAAAATTACTTGAAGTTCTAAGTATTTTAAACATACAAACAACTTTAGATTTTAGTGGTCGTACAGACAAAGGGGTACATGCCTTTAAACAGGTAGTTTCATGTGATATACCTCATTTTTGGAATGATATAAAAAAATTGCAAAAAGCACTCAATAAACAATTACCATCATCAATACAAATAAGAAATATCCAACATGTAAAGGATGATTTTCACGCTCGTTTTAGTGCTAGAAAGCGAGAGTATAGATATCTTATTACTACGAATAAATTAACGCCTTTTAACGCAAACTATATTAGTTTTTATGACGATATTGATGTGAAAAAAATAAAAGAAGCATGTCAACTATTTACAGGTATTCATGATTTTGAATATTTTAGTAAAAAAGGAAGTGATCCTGTTTCTACAATTAGAGAGATTTATACAATAAATTTTTATAAACATAAAGATATTTATGTTTTAAATTTTAAAGCAAATTCATATTTAAGAAGTCAGATTAGAATGATAGTGGATTTTATAATGAAAATATCTTCTGGAAAATTAACACTTGAAGATTTAAAAAATCAAATTGAAAAGAAAAAGCTTATCTCTTGGACATTGGCACCAGCAAATGGACTTTACTTAAGTAAAATCCATTACTAAAAAATATTATAATCTTTGAGGCATTTCATCTTTAAATGCAATTTTTTCTGCATTTGCAAGAAGGTCTTTTGCGCCATCTTTTATCATTAAATCAGCCATTTCAAAACCTAATGTTTCACAATCACTTAAACTTTTAGTTATAGATTTTTCTAAAATATTTGTTCCATCAGGATAACCTATCATACACTGTAAAGTTATTTGATCATCAGATATTGTTGCATTACAAGCAACTGGTGCTGAACAACCTGCTCCAATTTGAGAGATAAAGTCTCGCTCACACTTTGTACATATAAATGTATTTTCATCATTTACGCTCATTGCAATCTCTTTTAATCTCGAATCATTTGTAATAATTTCTATCCCTAATGATGCTTGTCCCATAGGTGGAATCATCATATCTAAAGGAAGTTTTTCTGTATATGGTATATCTTTTAATAAATCAAGTCTATTTAATCCTATCCAAGCAAGAATAATAGCATCATATTGTCCTTCAGCTAGTTTACGTAATCTTGTATTTACATTTCCTCTTAAATCTTTTACTTTCAAATCAGGTCTTTTTGCAAGTAACTGCATACGTCTTCTAAGACTTGTAGTACCTACTACAGCACCTTTTGGTAAATCATCTAAAGATTTATATGAATGAGATAAAAACACATCACTTTGATCTTGTCTCTGTGTAATTGATACAAGCTCCAATCCATCTGGTATATATGTAGGAACATCTTTTAAACTATGCACAGCTAAGTGTGCATTTCCTGCTAACATCTCATCTTCTAATTCTTTTGTAAAATGACCTTTTCCACCAACTAAAGCAAGAGGTTTATCTAAAATTTTATCACCTTTACTTACAATTTTATTTAATTCAACTGTAATTTCAGGGAAAGTTGATTCAATTCTATCTTTAATATGATATGCCTGCCAAAGTGCTAAGTCACTTGCTCTTGTTGCTATAATTAATTTATTCATTTTTCTACCTATTATTTTAAATATTGTTCATATTTCATTCGTGTTTTATCTATCTCGCCATCAAGAAACAACGTTGGTGTACCATTTACAAATGCTTTTTCAGACATCTCGATATCATATTCTAGTTGTTTATTTAACTTAACATCATTTATTTGGTTCATTGTGATATTAGTTTTGAATACTTTGTTAAAATGAGTCAGTGCTTTTTGATTATCTCTCTCTTTATAACCATCATAAAAATTGCTAAAATTAGTAGTATATACCTTATAATCTACATTTTTAATACCCATCTTTGTTGCAATTATAGACGCTTTAGAAAGTGTTCTTGCAGTTGGATGCATATCTAATGGTAAATGATAATAATATAATGCTATATTTTTTGGATTATCCAGTACATTTTTAATAATTGTTGGTACTTCATCTAAACAAATAGGACATAAAGGATCAGAAAATAATACTAAGCTGTGTTTAGCATTTGGATTCCCAGCTATTAGATGTTTTTTATCAAAATATTTTTTACTTAATGTTGGATACATCATATCTTTAAAAGGTCTTTTTGTTTTCATATTTATAAGTTCTGGACTAATTAATGAACCATTTGTAAATAAAGTATCTTTTTGTGTAAGTTTTTTACCTTTTACTGTAAAAGTTAAATTAAAAACATATCCATACCATCCATCTTGTTTTAAATCTTTTTTTAATGCAACAGTCACATCATTTAATTCAATTTTTTGTCTTTTTAAAATACTTGAAATTTTTCTTTTTTCATATTTTAAAATATCAGCATCTATTTTCTCATTTGCTAATAAACTAATGTTTAATAGACTTAGTATCGTCAATAACTTCAACATCGATGATTTCATCATTATTCCTTTTGTAATTTGAATTATTTGTATTTTGATTATTAGTATTTCTAAATCGACTAGTGTCATATCCAAAATCATTTGAACTAAAATTTGTCGAATAACTATTTGTATTAATAGGTGTTTTAAACTTAAATACTTTACTTAAAAGTACCACTAAAAATGAAAACTGCATGATTAGTCCCATCATATCCGTAAAAAAACCAGGAATGATTAAAAGAACAGCACCTAAAGCTTTTCCTACATTTGTTTTAATAAACTCTTCTTGTGTTATTTGTCCAATACGAGCTTTTGTAATACTTTCCATAAGGGAAACTTTAAAATTTTTCAATATAAAGATTCCGATTATAGCAGTAATAAGTATTTCAATAAAAGTATTTAATCCTCCTATTGATCCTGAAATTGATGAAGATATCATCACTTCTAAAAATAGGTATATAAAAAAATAAACCATTTAAATCCTTTCTTTATTGAGTGTTTGTCAAAATAGATTTTTCCAAATGATATAATTCATATCTAATTGATTTAAAATTTTCACTTATTTCTATCTCCAAAAGTTTTGTAAACTCTTCTAATACTCTAGCACTTTCCTGCGCTCTTTTGAAATTTGCAACTAAGATGGAGGTTAAATCAGTTCTATTTTGTTCTGAAGCAGTTGATACTTTTAAAACATCATTTTGAATATCTCGTGACTCTAATAAATCTTCATAGAGAGAAATTCTTGCATTATGTCTTAATTTTTTTAATTGTGTAGCGATTGTTTTGTCGTTAAATATATATCTGTAAATATCTTCAACAACACGGATACCTTCTCGAAGGCGATTTAAATTTGCGTCTAATAGACGCAAATTATTTTTAGTCATCTTTGCTGTTAAATGCAGCGAAAATTTGTAATAAAGAGATAAATAGATTTAAAAAATCTAAGTATAAAGCAATTGCAGCTTCAATTGGTGTAGAAAACCCACCTTTGATAATTTGCTGAGTATCATACAAAATAAATGCACTAAATACTAATGCACCAACCATAGCAATACCTAGTTGTAATATTGGCGAACCAATAAAAATATTGCTAATAGAACCTACTATTAATATGATTAAAGCAATTAATAACATTTTTCCCATACTAGAAAAATCTTTTTTTGTTGTAAGTGCAAACATAGATATTCCACCAAAAGCAACTGATGTCATTAAGAATGCTTGTGCAACTATAGATGCACCGCTTGGCATGTTAAATACACTGCTTAATAAAGGAGTAATTGTTAATCCACTTACAAAAGTAAATGCAAATAATACAGCTAAGTTAATACCAGGCTTATCTTTTACTGCATATATACCAAATAATAAAGCAAATTCGAGAATAACTAATCCCCAATACCAACTTGAAATTGCGCTAACCATTCCTAACCCAATATAAGCACCAGCAGTTGCTGCTAATAATGAACTAGCAAATAATTGATAAGTACTTCTTAAAAAAGCCATTATATCAGCTGGTGCTGATTGCTCTTCACGAGATGAAGTATACGCCTCATCTTTTTTTGAATAACTTGAATCGTTATTGTTAGATAAATAATCTCTGTTGTACATTGACGTTCCTTTGAATTTTATAGTACAATTTTATAGTTATTTTCTTAAATCTATCTTTAAATATCCTAATTAACATTTACTATTTAATATCTTCAATTTATTTATACTTATTATAAACTTTTTTAGCTATAATATTATTAGATTTAATGATGTAAAATACTTAAAGACCATTAATAATTTAGGAGAAAATATAATGCTAGACGTAGTAGAGATTCAAAAGATACTTCCACATAGATACCCATTTTTACTTGTAGATAAAGTAACAGAAATGAATGAAGGTGAAAATGTTATTGCATATAAAAACATTTCAATCAGTGAACCAGTTTTCCAAGGACACTTTCCAGGACATCCAATCTATCCAGGTGTTATGATACTTGAAGGTATGGCACAAGCAGGTGGGATTCTTGCATTAAAAAGTTCTGGATTAACAGACGAAGAGATCAAGCAAAAAGTTATTTACTTTATGAGTATTGATGGTGCTAAATTTAGAAGTCCTGTTAAGCCTGGTGATAAATTAGAATACCGTATTAAAGTACTAAAACTAAGAAAAAATCTTATCGTTTTAGAAGGAAAAGCTTATGTTGATGATACTTTAGTAAGTGAAGCAGAGCTAAAAGCAATGGTTGTTGATAAGTAAAATTATGAGTATTCATAAAACAGCAATTATTGAAGATGGTGCACAACTAGGGGAAAATGTTTCTATTGGGGCGTTTACCATAATTGGCGCAAATGTTTCAATTGATGAGGGAACTAGCGTAGGTAGTCATACACTTATTGACGGACATACATCTATTGGGAAAAACAATAAGATTTATTCACATGCAGTACTAGGGACTGATCCTCAAGATTTAAAATTTGACGGAGAAGAAACGTATTTAATTATTGGAGACAATAATACTATTAGAGAGCATACATTTATAAATACAGGTACTGCTGGTGGTGGTTCTAAAACAATAATTGGAAATGGAAATCTTATCATGGGTCATGTTCACATGGGACACGATTGTATTATTCAAGATAATATTGTAATTGCTAACTCAACAGTATTAGCTGGACATGTGGAAATTGCTAGCAACGCAGTAATAGGTGGAATTAGTGCAGTACATCAGTTTTGTAAAGTTGGTGAATTTGCCATGCTTGGTGGTGGGTCTATTGTAGTACAAGATATACCTCCATACTGTATTTGTGAAGGTAATCGTGCTTCATTACGAGGTTTGAATATCAATGGTCTTAGAAGAAACTTAGAAAATAGAGATGATATAAGCCAAATTAAAAAAGCCTACAAAAGTCTTTTTGAATCAGGTAATCCATTAGCAACAAGTGCAAACGAACTATTAGATGGTTCAGAAAATAAATATGTAAAATTATTAGCTCAATTTGTATTAGATACAAAAAGAGGAATACCTTTTACAAGAAAGTAAAAAGAATGAAAAAAGAAAAACTAATTTGTGATTTTTGTGGTATTGAAGATAGCGTAGAAAATCCTGTTATTGCTGGTGAAAATGCAACAATATGTCAATCGTGTGCAAAATCTGCTTATGATATTATTGAAAAACACAAAAGTGAAACATCTGATGATTCAGAGATGAAAGAGATTTCAAGTGAAAGTGTTAAACAAAATATTCTTACACCCAAAGAACTAAAATCTATTTTGGATGAATATGTAATAGGTCAAGAAAAAGCTAAAAAAGTTTTAAGTGTTGCTGTTTATAATCACTATAAAAGAATTTTTAGACAAGGTGATAGTGAAGATATTACGGAACTAACTAAGTCAAATGTTTTATTAATCGGACCTACTGGAAGTGGTAAAACTTTATTAGCACAAACTATTTCAAAATATCTAGATGTACCTTTAGCAATTGCTGATGCAACAAGTTTAACAGAAGCTGGATATGTTGGTGATGATGTTGAAAATGTTGTAACTAGACTTATTCAAGCAGCCGATGGTGATATTAAAAAAGCTGAACAAGGTATTATTTTTATTGATGAGATTGATAAAATTGCAAGAATGAGTGAAAATAGAAGTATCACAAGAGATGTAAGTGGTGAAGGTGTACAGCAAGCTTTACTTAAAATCGTTGAAGGTAGTCAGGTAAACGTTCCACCAAAAGGTGGAAGAAAGCATCCAGGTCAAGACTCTTTACAGCTTGATACTACAAATGTTTTATTTATATGTGGTGGAGCATTTGATGGTATGAAAGATATTATTGGGAAACGTGAAGGCGGAAATATTTTAGGTTTTAATCAAGAGAAAAAAACTAAAGTAGAACAAGATAATATTATGGAAAAAATTGAAGCTGATGACTTAGTTAAGTACGGTTTAATTCCTGAACTTATTGGTAGACTTCATATGACTGCAATCTTAGAAGAGATAGATGAAGATGCTATGATTCATATTTTAAAAGAACCAAAAAACTCATTAGTAAAACAATATACTAAATTATTTGCTATGGATGATGTGAGCTTAGAATTTGACGACAAATCACTTATTGCTGTTGCTAAAGCCGCAATTGATAGAAAAACTGGAGCAAGAGGTTTACGTTCAATATTAGAAGATATTATGTTAGATGTAATGTACGAATTACCGGAATATAAAGGTAAAAAAGTTACTATTACAGAAGATGTAGTAAATAAAATAAAACTACCAAAAGTAGTGTAAAAGGTTTAAAATGATTTTTGATAAATTTATTGGTTGGTTTTCAAGTGATATGGCGATAGATCTTGGTACTGCAAATACTATTGTTTCTGTTAAAGGTAAAGGTATCATAATAAATGAACCATCTGTTGTTGCAGTACAACATGATAGATATGGTAGAGATAAAATTCTAGCTGTTGGTAAAGAAGCGAAACAAATGATAGGAAAAACACCTGTAAATATTCAGGCCGTTCGACCTATGAAAGATGGAGTTATTGCTGATTTTGAGATGACAGAAAGAATGATTCGATATTTTATTGAAAAAGCACATGGTAGAAAATCATTTTTAAGACCTAGAATTATTATTTGTATTCCACATGGTATTACACAAGTTGAAAGAAAAGCCGTAAGAGAATCTGCACTTAGTGCAGGTGCTAGAGAAGTATATCTTGTTGAAGAGCCAATGGCAGCTGCTATTGGAGCGGGAATTCCTGTAAGTAGTCCAAATGGATATGTTGTTGTTGATATTGGTGGGGGTACTACTGAAATTGGTGTAACATCTCTTGGTGGATTAGTATTAAGTAAATCAATTAAAGTAGCTGGAGATAGATTTGATAAATCAATTGTTGATTATGTTAGACAAAACTTCAATCTTTATATTGGTGAAAGAACAGCTGAAAATATCAAACTTGATATTGGTACCGCTATTAAACAAACAAAAGATACTACGATTCAGGTAAAAGGTAGAGATAGTTCTGGACTATTAACAACTATTGAACTTACAAGTGAAGGTGTTAGAACAGCTTTACATGAGCCTTTAAAAGAGATTTCACTTGCGGTTAGACAAGTACTAGAAGAGATGCCACCTGATTTAGCTGGTGATGTTGTTGATAATGGTGTTGTTTTAACTGGTGGTGGAGCTTTAATCAGAGGACTTGACAAATATCTTACAAGTGATATTAAATTACCAGTAAGAGTAGCTGAAGATCCATTGTTAGCTGTTGCTTATGGTACGAGTAAAACATTAGATGAAGAATCATTACTTCGATTAATATCGAATGAATAAAAAGTTTACACTTTTTTTGATAATACTAACTATTGGTATTATCTACATATTTAATATAGAAAAAGCTCTTCAACATAAGCTTTCTATATTAAATAAATCTATTCAATCTACATATATAAATTTTTTTGCGACAATAAATAGTTCAATTGATAAATACTTAAATCAATTAGATTATATAGATACTCTAAAAACATCAAATGATATTCATTTAAAATATAAAGTTTTATACGACACTAAAGTTAATGAACTAAATGAATTAAACAAAAATGTAAATATTATCAATACAACTAAATTAAATCTTTCATTGGAAAAAGTAAAAGTTCTCTCTTATTATAAATTTAATGATAGTTCAAGAGTTATCATTAATAAAAAAGACTTAAACACCACAAAAATCTATTCTTTGATTACATTTGATGGGTTCAGTGCTGGAATTGTGCTGAATAAAAATGACATTTCTATAGCATATTTAAATGCAAATGAAAGATGTAATTATACTGTTTTTATGGGTAAAGAAAATGTACCAGGCATAACAAGTGGTATAAATAAAGATGGTAATATCCTTATAAAATATGTGCCTATTTGGAAAACAGTAACTGTGGGAGATGAAGTAATTACAAGTAGTATGGATAGTATATTCCCATATGGAATTAAAGTTGGGAAGGTAGCCAATATAAGTATTCAAGATAATTTACAAGAGGTATTAGTAATACCTTATGCAAAAACTCTAGGAAATAGGGATTATTATCTCCATGATAATACTAAATCTAAAAAGGCTAATAACTAGACATAATATTATCTACAGTATCCCAAGAGAGTTCATCTTCGTTTTTTTTGAACATATTAAAAACATATCTCGCAAACATGTCTGTTTCAATATTAACCATGTTGTTTATTACATAATCTTTAAATAAAGTATTTTCTATTGTATGAGGTATAATTGTTAATCGAAAAGAATCATTTAAAACTTCATTAATAGTTAAACTTATACCATCAACTGTAATAGATCCCTTAGAGATAACAAACTTCATATATTTTTTTGGAATCGAAATAAAAAAATCAGTTGAATTCCCATTTTCAATAATATTGATTATTTTTCCAGTACAATCAACATGTCCTTGTACGATATGTCCTTCAAATCTATCACCCATCATCATAGCAGGTTCCATATGAACTTCACCACTATAATTTTCCATAGCTAAAAGTGATTGTGATTCAGGGGATAACTCCACACTAAATGAGCTATCATAAATCTCTACTACTGTTAAACATGCACCATTAATAGCTATACTGTCACCAATAGATGGTTTGTATTTTGCTCTTACCGTTAATATATTATTTGCAAAGCTTTCAACCTCTGCCATTTCTCTTATAAGTCCTGTAAACATTCAATGATTATACCATAACTTTTATTTAAGTAAAAAATTGTAAACTTCAAATAAAAAGTTAGGAGATATTATGAAAATTATTTCAACGCTGCTGATCGCTTTTTTTTTGGTTGGTTGTGCATTTAAACAACCTAAACGAACTGTAGCTTCTACTATCATAATTAAAACACCAAATTTGAAATTTTATGACAAAGGGTTTATAAACTATTACGATAATTATATACATTTACAATTACTTAGTATTGGAAATGTAGTGTTAGACTTATCTATTTTTAAAGATAAGATTTGTAAAAGTTCATTACAATGTGTAGATGCTAAAAGTTTCAATTCTCAATATTTAGTAGACTCTTATGATAAAGACTTTTTATTTAATTTATTTTATAAAAAGAAAATCTACTTCAAAGATAAAAAAAACAACATATTAATCAAAGTTAAATAAGGAAAATAAAATGAATAAATTTGTAGGAGCACATGTAAGTGCAAGTGGTGGAGTACAAAATGCACCTTTAAATGCAATGGCAATTGGGGCAAAAGCTTTTGCTCTTTTTACTAAAAACCAAAAAAGATGGGATGCAAAACCATTTGAAACGAAAACATTAGATGCATGGTTTAAAAATCTTGAAGAGAGTAAAATTTTACCTAAACATATTTTACCTCATGATAGCTATCTTATTAATTTAGGGAATCCAGATGTTGAAAAACTTGAAAAATCAAGAAATGCATTTATAGATGAACTTGAAAGATGTGATATATTAGGATTAGATAGGTTGAACTTTCATCCAGGAAGTCATTTGCAAAAATTTGGGAAAAAAGACCCTGAGTATAATGAAAAAATACATTATGCAGAACTTGAATGTTTGGATTTAATTGCAGAATCTATTAATTTTGCTTTAGATAAAACAAAAAATGTGAAAGCAGTAATAGAAAACACAGCAGGTCAAGGTACAAATTTAGGATATAAATTTGAACATTTAGAATATATTATTGATAGAGTTGAAGATAAAAGTAGAATTGGTGTGTGTATTGATACCTGTCATATGTTTACAGCTGGGTATGATATAAGAACAAAAGAAGCATATGATAAAACATGGAACGAATTTGATAAAATTGTAGGGCGAGAATTTTTAATGGGAATGCATATAAATGATTCAAAGCCTGCATTAGGGAGCCGTGTAGATAGACATCATAGTTTGGGTGAAGGTGAGATAGGTTGGGATGCTTTTGAGTATATTATGAACGATTCAAGAATGGATGATATTCCTCTTGTTCTTGAAACAATAGATGAAACAATTTGGGATAAAGAGATACAGGATTTATATAAATTAGTTAAATAAATCCAAATATTAAAAAAGGCTCTGTTATAAAAACAGAGCCTTTTTAATATCAGAAGTTTAAGCTATTAAGCAAAACTTCCTAAAGACATAAGTCTATCATATCTTTTTTGTTCTCTTTCCTCTTTTGAAAGTTTTTTTAACTCTGCAACTTGATCTAAGAAATAGTCACCAAGAGCTGATACTGCATCTTTTTTATTTCTATGTGCACCAATTAATGGTTCATTAATTACATCATCAATTAAATTTGAATCTTTTAAATATGAAGGCGTGATTTTTAAAGCACTTGTAGCAGTCTCAACCATATCTTGGTTTTTCCATAAAATACTTGCACAACCTTCTGGTGAGATTACTGAATAAACACTATATCTCATCATTGCCAATTTATCTCCAACAGAGATAGCTAAAGCACCACCAGAACCACCTTCTCCAATAACAACAGACACGATAATAGTATCTAAGTCACTTAGTTCAAACAAGTTTCTAGCAATTGCTTCACTTTGAGATCTCTCTTCAGCACCAATACCTGGATATGCACCCGGAGTATCAACTAAAAATAAAATAGGCAAATTAAACTTCTCAGCTAATTTTGCAGCTCTTAAAGCTTTTCTATATCCTTCAGGATTTGGCATACCAAAATTTCTTTTGATTTTATTTTTAACACCTCTACCTTTTTGTTCTCCAATAACTACACATTTAGTATCACCTATGTAGCCTAAAAAACAAACAATCGCTTGATCATCAGCAAGATGTCTATCTCCATGAATTTCATACTCTTCAGTCATAAGACCTCTAATATAATCCATAGCATAAGGTCTATCTATATGCCTAGCTAATTTTAGCTTTTGAAAATCTGTAAGATTTGAATATGTTTTTTCTACCGCTTTTGATAGTTTTTTTTCTAAAATTGATACTGCATATTCATCTGCTTTAGTTTTTGCAACTATAATATCATCTTCAATCTTTTTTAAATCTTGTTCAAAATCTAAATATGTAGCCATAATTCTTACCTACTTTGTATATTTTTTCATAATTACTACACCGTTAGTTCCACCAAAACCAAATGAATTACTCATAATTACATTTAAATCAGCTTTACGTGCAACATTAGGAACATAATCTAAATCACAATTTTCATCTGATTCAATTTGATTAATTGTTGGAGGAATAATCCCCTCTTCCATAGCTTTAATAGAGATAATTGCTTCAAGTGCACCAGCAGCACCTAAACAATGACCAATTTGACCTTTTGTTGAAGTTACAGGAGGACACTCTTGATTACCTTCAAATAATGCTTTTAAGGCACCAGTTTCATTTTTGTCATTTACAGGTGTTGATGTACCATGAGCATTAACATAATCAACGTTCAATTCTCCACCATTATTTTTCTTAGCCATGTTATAAGCAGCTTTCATAGCTCTTAATGGACCATCCATAGTTGGTGTTGTGATATGGTTTGCGTCACCACTTTCACCAAAACCAATTACTTCAGCATAGATTTTTGCACCTCTAGCTTCTGCAGACTCTAAAGTTTCTAAAACTAAAGCTCCAGCACCCTCACCCATTACAAAACCATCTCTATTTTTATCAAATGGTCTAGATGCAGTTTTAGGATCATCATTTCTTGTACTTAACGCTTTCATAGATGCAAATCCACCAACACCAGCTCCACATACTGCAGATTCAGCACCTACTACCAACATTTTATCAGCTCCACCAAGTGCAATTGTTTTATACGCATCAGCAATAGCATGAGTACCAGCAGCACAAGCAGTAACTGCTGAGATATTTGGCCCTTTTAAATTATGCTGAATAGTAATAAACCCACCAAGCATATTTACTAAAGAAGATGGAATAAAAAATGGAGAGATTTTACTAGGACCTCTATTTCCACAAATTACTGAATTCTTTTCAATATTAGTTAATCCACCAATACCTGATGCTGCAACAATACCAAAAGATTCAGCGATATTTTCATCTACTTTATTATCTGTTACTATCTTTGCATCTTCCATAGCTTCTTGTGCTGCATGAATACCTAATTGTATAAATCTATCAGCTTTTTTAGCTTCTTTTTTTCCCATTATTGCTGATGGATCGAAATCTTTTACTTCGCCTGCAATTTGTGCAGAAAAATCACTTGCATCAAAAAGTGTTATTTTATCTATACCTGTTTGACCATCTGTGATAGCTTTAAACGAATCTTCAACATTAGACCCAAGTGAATTAATCATCCCTATACCAGTTACTACAACTTTTTGCATATCTTATATCTCCATTATTTATAAACTAAATAAAATTAAATTATTTTAACTTTATTTAAATTAATTTGTTTCTATAGGTAAGATATTCTTACCCATAGTATATTTCAAATATTATTTATTATCTTCGATGTATTTTAATGCATCTGCAACTGTTAAAATACCTTCAGCATCTTCATCAGGAATTTCAATATCAAATTCTTCTTCTAAAGCCATTACTAATTCAACAACATCTA
>Ga0193961_1000045_pt1 | contig 49251 bp, 41 predicted proteins | sample FB_4_MG_FD_140371 | JGI IMG/M metagenome (GOLD analysis project Ga0193961, IMG submission 140371) | Microbial mat bacterial communities from the Broadkill River, Lewes, Delaware, United States - FB_4_MG | ecosystem: Environmental > Aquatic > Freshwater > River > Microbial mats | place: USA...
GCTTCAATTAAGGCATTAGAGCTGCCTTCATAGTGTGAGGGCAGCAGAAAAACATCGGCACAGGCCAATATATCTTTCACATTACTGACAAAACCTGCCAATAGGCAATATTCTTCCAGTGAGTCTTGTGCAATCGCATCGCTAAGCGGTGCTTTAAGTGGGCCATCACCAGCGATCACGATACGGCAGGGTATTTGTTGTTGTTTCAGTAACCGGGCAATAGCGATTAATAATTGATGATTTTTTTGTGCCACTAAACGGCCACAGCTCACCAGTGTTAGCCGGTGATTATCGCGGGCAAACAGTGGCTGATAGGCAAGCGCGTCGTAGGCGTTAAAATCGGTGCCGTTGTAGATAACACTGATTTTATCGGGGGCCACCAGGGTGCTGCTACGTTCGTTTAAGCTCGCCGCTACGCTTTGTGAGTTAGCAATAACACCGGCAATGGCGCGCTTAAATAACCAGCGGTTGAGCAACGAGGGTTTGATGGGGTGTGGCATACCCCGGCGAAAAATAACCTTGAGATGCGGTGCTATTAATGTGGTGAGCCCGGCGAGTTTATTGTCAGCAGGGCTATTAACGAGCAGCACATCGACGGTGCGCAGCAGTGTTGCCAGGCGAATAATTTTATAGGGATTTAAAAAACTCAAATTACCGACAGACAATGCATAATAGGGGATTTTTTTCGCGCTGATGCGCTCGCGCAAGGTGGCCTGCGCGGCACCCACAAAACAGACGCTGTAGCCGGCGGCGTGTAAAAAACACGCCGCTTCAAAGTGCCACTTTTCACCTCCGCCCCAACCGCGCTGTGTATTCATTAAGGCAACCGTCGGTTTATTGTCTGCGTGTGTGCTTATCATTTTTTTTGCTGCAAACTCCACAAGGCAAAATATTTATTAAACGTGTAGTGGCTTGATTGCATCGCCAATAAAAAACCATGCCGACCATCGAGAAACCCTTTTTTTATAATAAACTTGCGCACAAAAGCAAACAGGGTTCGCATGGTTATACCCAACACTGATACTCGCCGACCCTTGGCGTATGAGGCCTGCGCCCAGTCATTGGCATAGCGTAGGGATTTTGACATATACCCTAAAAAGGAATCCGTTGTATAGTGCAATAAGTCACCGGCTAGCGGCAGCACGCTTGCTGTGGGACAGTCAATTTTTTCATGCACAATCGCATCGTTATAGCGGTAGTGTTCGCGTGAGTGTAGGCGTACGATACGATCGGGGTACCAGCCACTGTGGCGAATAGGCTTGCCAAAAAAATCACTGAGCCGATTTATACTGTAAACATTTTGCGCCTCAGGCGCGACTAGCGCACACTCAATACTTTGCCGTAGCGCTACGCTTACGACCTCATCACTATCGACCCACAATAACCAGTCACTGGTTGCCTGTTGTTGCGCTTTTTGTCGCTGTACACCAAAGCCTGACCACTCGTTATCAATGATAACGGTGGCATTGTATTGGCCAGCGATGGTGTGTGTGTTATCTGTCGAGCCTGAGTCATAGATAATAATCTCATCGGCCCACTGCACACTTTCAAGGCAGGCGGGCAACAAGCGCTCGTTATTGAAGGTTAATATAATCGCGGTGAGTGATACGGTTCTTGTCTTGGTCATAGTGCGATAAAAATTTATCTCTGTTATTGGCAGAGACTCTGATGATGAATAGAGGCTCTGCGGTGAATGACATCAGGTGCTTAACCATTTATTGATCAAGATAGTGCGACAATTGTGTTAACAACCGCTCAAGCGCGCCTTTATTGGCATCGAGATAACGCCGCGCCATCTGGCCCTGATGTTGTAGTTTTTGTGGGTCGCGCAGCAATTGTTGAATGCTCTTGCCTAGCTCATCGCTATTGTTAACGACGGCTAAACCACCCACGTCCAATAACCCGGCGGCAACATCGGTAAAATTATAAATACTGGCGCCACTAAATACCGGCAGGCCCCAGGCCGCAGGTTCTAGCATATTGTGCCCGCCATTGTCGATAAGGCTACCGCCGACAAAGGCAATATCACTGGCGCCATACAGTAGCATTAGCTCACCCATAGTATCACCCAATACTATGTCGGTGGTCACAGAAACCGGCTCACCGTAACTGCGGTGCTGTATTTGATAGCCGCTATTAATACACAGCTTCGCTACGGTATCAAAGCGCTCCCGGTGGCGTGGCACTATCACTAACAATAAATCATCAACATAGTGCTTTAGATAACTAAATACCTCAAGAATAAGAGCCTCTTCGCCGTTGTGTGTGCTAGCGGCAATCCAGACGAGCCGCTGGTAGTTGCGTGTCCACTGCTGTTTTAGCGCTTGAGCTTGCTCAAGCTGTGCGGTGGGAATTTCTAGGTCGTATTTTATGTTGCCGGTAGTGATGGTATGGGTGGCCCCTAATTGCTGAAAACGTGTGTGATCGGCCTCAGATTGTGCCGCGACCAGCGCCAGTCGATTAAATAATGGGGCAGACAGCCAACGAAAACGCTGGTAACCACGCCGGGAGCGTGCCGACATACGCCCATTAGCCAACACGATGGGGATATGATGCTTAGCGCAGCTGGCGATCATATTGGGCCAAAGCTCGGTTTCTAAAATAATGAGTAGCTCAGGTGCAATGCGTTGCAAAAAGCGCTGCATGCAACCGGGGGTATCATAGGGTAGGTAGTAGTGTTGCAGATTATTGTCAAAGAGATCGACTACTCGCTCAGCACCGGTAGGTGTAGTGGTGGTCACAACGATGGCTTTTTCTGGGTAGCGCTTCATTAGCTGTTCGAGCAACTCACGCGCGGCGAGCACTTCACCTACTGAGGCAAGGTGCACCCAAATGACCGGTGTATTAATCGCCGCAGGCATCGGCGTGACCCAACCCAAGCGCTCGCGCCAACGGGCATTGTAATCACCCGAGGCGCGATAATGCCAATAAAGGGCACACCACAAAAACGGCAAGCATAGGTATACAATAAGGCTGTATAGCCAACGCACAGTGTCACGCGCGCTAGCGTGTAGGTGCTCGCGCGAGCTAATCCTGGGCCTCGTTGTTATCATCAAAGCCCTGAGCATGGAGCTTAGCGTACAACCCCTGCTGCTGAAGCAAGGCCGTGTGCGTACCTTGCTCAACGATTTGCCCTTTATCCATCACGACAATACTGTCAGCATTTTCGATGGTCGATAGGCGGTGGGCAATCACTAGGGTCGTGCGCCCGGCCATAACATGCTCTAGCGCCGATTGAATATAGCGCTCGGATTCATTATCCAGTGCCGAGGTGGCCTCATCGAGAATCAATACCGGGGCATCTTTAAGCAGGGCTCTGGCAATGGCTAAGCGTTGGCGCTGACCACCAGAGAGCCGTGTGCCGTTTTCGCCGATCAGTGTTTGCATCCCCTTGGGCAGCGCTTGAATAAATTCCCACGCATAGGCCTGCTTAGCCGCTTCAATGACTTGTGCTTCATCGGCATCGGCCATGTCGCCGTAGGCAATATTGTTATAGACGGTATCGTTAAATAAGGTGACACTTTGATTCACCAACGCTATTTGTTGTCGCAGGCAGCTAAGTGTGTAGCGATTGAGCGATACGCCATCGAGAAGAATATCGCCTTGTTCGTAGTCGTAAAAGCGCAACAACAAATTAACCAGCGTTGTTTTACCGCTGCCAGAGCGCCCCACTAAGGCGATAACCTGGCCGGGGTTTACGCTCAGGTTAATATCGCTCAATACGTTGGGTTCATCGTGGGCGTAGGTAAAATTGAGCTGTTCAAATCGCAGCTCGCCACTGACTCGTTCAACTAAACAATCACCCTGATCCTGCTCGGGTTGTTGATCTAGCTGCTCAAAGATACTGTCTGCGGCGGCAATACCTTTTTGCACTTTGTTGACGACATCGGTGAGTTGGCGCAACGGTTTAGGGATCAACGTTGCGGCAGTGATATAGGCCACAAAGCTGCCGGCATCGCTAATATCCATATAGGTTAATGCCACAAACATTAAGCAGCCCAGCGCTAGTGCAACAATCACCTGTACCACAGGTGTCGCCATTGCCGAGAGTGTGACGCGCTTTAAATTTTGACGATAGTTTTTATAACTGGCATCACTAAAACGGGTTTTTTCATAGGTTTCGCCGCCAAAGTTGCGCATTACCTGATAGTTGTGGATCATCTCGGAGCTGACGTGTGTGATATTGCCCATACTCATTTGAATGCGTGTACTGAGTTTGCGCAAACGCTTACTCACGACCATCACCACCAGCCCCAACAGTGGGCCAATCACCAAAAAGATCGAGGTTAACTTCCAGTCTTTCCATAACAAAAAGCCCAGTAGCGCAATAATTGTTGCGCCTTCGCGCACGATGACTTTCAGTGCATCGGTGGAGGCTTGCGTGACCTGAGAGACATCAAAGGTAATACGCGATATCAATACACCACTGTTTTGGTTATCAAAATAGTGGCCGGGTAAATGTACCAAATGGTCAAACAGACTTTTGCGCAGTGTATGTACGACACCAAAAGCAACCCGTGCTAAACCATAGTTACCCAAAAAAGAGCCAAGCCCACGCACTAGATATATGGCGACAAGTAAAAAAGGAATCACCCAGCGAGAATCGCGATCGCCCGCATTAATAGCGTTAATGAGGTATTCCATGAGCATGGCCAGCGCAGGCTGGGTGGCGGCAAAAATCAAAAAGCCCACAATACCCAGACTAAACATCACCCAGTAGGGTTTTACATAACCTAACAGGCGCCAGTAAATAACACTGGCTTTAACCGGTTTGTTATCGGTCGCTGATTCGGAGCTTAGCACTGATAATAATCCCGGTACCAGCTCACGAAGCGGTTCACACCATCGTGAATATCCGTTGCCGGTTTATAATCGACATCATCAACCAACGCTTTCACATCGGCATAGGTGTCGGGCACATCACCGGGTTGTAACGGCAGTAGCTCTTTTTCGGTTGTTTTGCCAAATGCGGTTTCAATGGTCTCGATATAATCGAGCAATTCTACTGGGTGGTTATTGCCGATATTGTAAATGCGCCACGGCGCTTTACTGGTGCTCGGGTCGGGGGTTTCACCAGACCAGCTTTCATTAGTGCGCGCATCGTGATCCAGAGTGCGCACAACACCCTCGACAATATCGTCAATATAGGTAAAGTCACGGCGGTGCTTACCGTAGTTAAACACTTTAAGCGGCTGCTGCTCAACAATCGCACGCGCAAATAGAAACGGCGACATATCAGGCCGCCCCCAAGGGCCATAAACGGTAAAAAAGCGCAGCCCAGTGGTGGGAATATTGTATAAATGGCTATAGGTGTGAGCCATCAGCTCATTGGCTTTTTTGCTCGCCGCATAGAGTGACAGCGGGTGGTCAACGTTGTCGTTGACTGAGAATGGCATCGACTCGTTAGCGCCATACACAGAGCTTGACGAGGCGTAGACGAGATGCTGCACCTGATGGTGGCGACAGCCTTCGAGAATATTCATAAAGCCCACAATATTGCTGTCGATGTACTCGTGCGGCGCCTCTAGCGAATAGCGCACACCGGCCTGCGCGGCTAAATGCACCACTTTATCGAAGCGTTCATTGGCAAATAGTGTATCCATCCCGGGGCGATCGGCCACATCGAGCTTAACAAAGCGAAAGCTCCCCTTATTAGCCTGTGCGACATGCTCATAGATAGGCTCTTGCAGCGTACCCGCTAGGTAATCGTCAATACGTTGCAGCCGGGCCTCTTTTAAGGAGACATCATAGTAATCATTAAGGTTATCAAGACCCACAACCTCATCCCCTCTTGCCAAGAGGTACAGTGCTACATGGGAGCCGATAAAACCTGCCGCTCCGGTTACCAAAACTTTCATAGATTAATCCGCTTTTGTCGATACAAGGTGGTTGATCCACATCAGCACTATCGCTGATGCGGGCCATTTTAACAATGAATGGCCGTGAGATACGAGTAATATGATGCAATTGCCCAAATAGCAGGTCGGTGGCAAGTATTGTCAAGGCACAGCCATGCCACACAGTAGCCAGTGGTTATGACAACTTTTCGAGGATGTGATACCAACGGCTGCTCACAATACGACAACAGCTTCGACAATAGCCTGTAGAGCAGATATCATGTCGGTCTATTGACGCCATCACACAAGGCGTACTATCCACGACTAAGAGATTTTCACCACCACTATGATTATCGTCACCGGCGGCTGCGGCTTCATCGGCAGCAATATTGTCAAGCAACTCAATGATCGAGGTCGAACGGATATTATCGTCGTCGATGATCTCAGTGACGGCAAAAAATTCGTCAATATTGCCGATTGTGAAATTGCCGACTATATCGATAAAGACGCTTTTTTAGCACAGGTACAAGAGGATAATCTCCCGGCTATTGACTGTTTATTTCACCAGGGCGCCTGTTCTTCCACAACCCAGTGGGATGGCCGCTTTATGATGGATACTAACTATACCTACTCAAAAATACTGCTGGAGTACTGCCTGCAAAAAAGCATTGCCTTTATTTATGCATCGTCAGCCTCTGTCTACGGTGGCAGTCAACGCTTTAGTGAGCAACGCGAATTAGAAAAGCCGCTCAATGTCTACGGCTACTCAAAGTTCTTATTTGATCAGTATGTGCGCAAAAAAATAGGGCGCAGTAACAGCCAAGTCGCCGGGCTACGCTATTTTAATGTCTATGGGCCACGCGAGCAGCACAAAGGCAGTATGGCCAGTGTTGCCTTTCACTTGCACAATCAGCTCGCACAAGGTGACCGCGTTAAACTGTTTGCAGGCCACGAGGGTTATGGTGATGGCGAGCAACGACGCGATTTTGTCTATGTTAGCGATGTGGTCGATGTGAATCTCTGGCTGATGGATAACCCACAACATTCGGGCATTTTTAATTGTGGCACAGGCCGCAGCCAACCCTTTAATGATGTCGCCAAGGCGGTATTGAATTACCACCAACGCGGCACACTGGAATATATCCCCTTTCCCGACCACTTAATAGGGGCCTATCAGAGCTTTACAGAAGCCGACATGTCACAACTCAGGGCACTGGGTTTTACCCAAGCGTTCAAGAATGTCGATGAAGGTGTAAACACTTACCTGCAATGGCTTGACCAGACTAACGCGTAACCCATGAATCAGCAGACAACGCACAATATTCTTGTGGTCGGCCCCTCTTGGGTCGGTGATATGGTCATGGCACAAAGCTTATTTAAAACGCTTAAAGCCGGTTTTCAGCAACCTGATGATGTCAATATTGATGTGATTGCCCCAGCGTGGTCAGTCCCGGTATTGGCGCGTATGCCCGAGGTGCGAAACCCGATTATTTTAGATGTCAAACACGGCGAGTTTGGCTTAAAAAAACGCTATGGCCTTGGCCAATCGTTGCGCGGCCAATACCAACAAGCGATTGTTTTACCGCGCTCATTAAAAGCCGCGCTGGTACCATTTTTTGCACAAATCCCAATACGCACCGGCTTTTTAGGTGAGATGCGCTACGGCCTACTTAATGATATTCGTCTATTTGACAAACAACATCTCAATCAAACCGTTAAGCGCTTTGTCGCGCTAGGAATAGACCAACAGCACGCCAGAGGTGACTTTAATACACCGCATCCACGCCTGTGCAGCGATAAACAACAGCAACAAGCAACCCTGAAGCAACTAGCACTTGATAGCGAAAAGCCCGCTATAGCGTTGCTGCCCGGTGCAGAGTATGGCCCGGCAAAACAATGGCCACTAGAGCACTTTGCACAATTGGCCAACCAGCTAGCTGAGAATTATCAGCTCTGGGTGATGGGTTCACAGAAAGACAGCGAAGCGGCTGAGCATATTGTTCAGGCCAGTAATCGACAAGCGATTAACTTATGCGGAAAAACCAGCATTGCCCAAGCTATCGATTTGATCGCCCACTGTAAAGGCGCACTGAGCAATGACTCTGGGCTGATGCATATTGCCGCCGCACTCAATTGCCCTGTGACGGCGATTTATGGCTCATCAAGCCCGTTATTTACGCCACCATTGAGCGATAAAGCGGCTATTTTGCATCTCAATCTGCCATGCAGCCCATGCTTTAAGCGCCAATGCCCGCTAGGCCACTTAGATTGCTTAAAAAAGATCACCCCTAACAATGCCGAAAAAGCGTTATTGAAGGTTATTCGCCAAGCCAGGTAGGTGCATGTTATATAACTTCAGCCAAAGCCTGTAAGGTCTTGACGGTAACGGTAGGCTCTACCCCCCAAGGATCAAAGATTGCATCATCTGAGCGCTGCACCCAAGCAGCACGCAAGCCGGCTGATACGGCACCGATGATATCAAAGGAGTTACTCGACACTAACCACGCTTGGTCGTGGATAGCGCCTGTGGCGCGCAATAAATGGGCATAGACCGCTGGGTTAGGTTTAAACGACTTTAGCGCATCAACACTGACAATACCGTCAAAGTGTGCCCGAATACCGGCGTGAGTCAGCAAGCCCTCGACGGCCTCAGCGGTACCATTAGAAAAAGCAAACAGTGAGGCCCCTTGAGCGCTTAGCTGTGCTAGAGCTGGGCCCACATCAATAAACGCTGGCAGTGTGCGGTAGGCCTCAAGTAATGTCTGTTGCTGGGACTGGCTTAGCGGTGCGTTAAAAAAAGTATTGGTATAGGTTAGTGCATCGCGTGTACAGACCGCAAAGTTTTCATAATGCTGCATCAGTCCACGACGAAAAGAGTACTCTAGCTGTTTATCTCGCCACAACCGTGAAAATGCCGGGGCATCGTCGCCGATCATCGCGGTTAACTGCACTAAGACACCCTCGGTGTTAATGAGTGTTCCATAGACATCAAACGCTACTATCATTGTTATATCCTCTTTATCGTTGATTGCAATAGCCCACCGTTTACAGGCTCACCGCACCCCTGCCACAAAGACCACTTTGCGCAGTATTCGTGTCTTTGAACGCAATAAAGTGTAGGCGTTCACCCATCTTACCGCTAAAATAAGCCTTCGTTCAAAAGACAACAAGCAGTGAGATTATGAGTTTAAGTGTTGATATTGCCGCTATTCAGCAGGCCCGCGTACTGGTGCTTGGTGATGTTATGCTAGATAGTTACTGGTCGGGTAATACCCAGCGCATTTCGCCCGAGGCACCGGTACCTGTGGTGCATGTACAAGACCACTACCGCCGCCCGGGAGGCGCCGCAAATGTCGCACTGAATATTGCTGCACTGGGCAGCCAAGCGTTACTCATTGGTTTGGTGGGCGATGATGAAAATGCCACTTTATTAGAATCAGCACTTACCGCACAAGGTGTGCAAGCGCGCCTACTGAGAACACCCAACGGCCAAACCATCACCAAATTGCGCATAATGAGTCGCAATCAGCAACTGATTCGGCTAGATACCGAAGATGGTTTTATCCACTATGACCACGATACGCTATTAGCACACGCACTCGATGCGCTCGATGATGTCGATGTGGTCGTGTTATCAGATTACAATAAGGGCACATTACGCCCTATTCTCAGTGCTTTTTTAGCCCACTGCCGCAGCATTAATAAACCAGTACTCGTCGACCCCAAGGGTAGTGATTTTTCTATCTACGCTGGCGCAACGCTCCTGACACCTAATATGTCAGAGTTTGAAGCAGTTGCCGGCAACAGTGATTCTGATGACACACTCCAACAACAGGCTCAACAGCTGATTCAGCAACATCAACTCGACGGGCTATTAGTGACTCGCAGTGAAAAGGGGATGGCGCTGTTTCAACAACAAGCCAGTGCGTTTATGCTACCTGCACAGGTGCGTGAGGTCTTTGATGTAACCGGTGCTGGCGATACGGTTATCGCGGTACTAAGCGCAGCACTCGGCGCACAGTTTAGCCTGCACGATAGCGTGCGTCTCGCCAATCTCGCCGCCGGTATTGTGGTCGGAAAGATGGGGACAGCAACGGTTAGTCTTGCGGAGTTACAAATCGCAATCGCCAGTACATTACATTCGCAGGTGCTCAGCCAACGAGGCGTTGTCAGTAGTAATGAGGCACTTGCCCAACAAATCACACTGGCACGCGCAAAAGGTGAAACCATTGTCATGACCAATGGCTGCTTTGATATTTTGCACGCAGGCCATGTGCACTACCTCAATGAAGCGCGCAAGCTGGGTGATCGCTTAGTTGTCGCCATTAATAGTGACGAGTCTATTCGCCAATTAAAAGGCGAGAGCCGCCCCATCAACACCCTCGATCATCGCATGCAGGTAATCGCGGCACTGGAGTGTGTCGACTGGGTGGTGGCGTTCACAGACGACACACCAGCTGCATTGATTGACCTCGTTGTACCGGATAAATTAGTCAAGGGCGGGGATTACCAACCTGAGGCGATTGTGGGTTATGAGACTGTCACTCGTGCAGGCGGCGAGGTCTTGGTAATCGACCTTGTTGCCGGGTGCTCAACAACATCCATTATCGAAAAAATCCTAGCGCAATAATAATGCTTAGCGGTATCACAGTGCTTATTGTTTACTCTCAGCCAATACCGCAGACAGTTTATCGGTAACCTGCGCTACAGTAATCAAATCAAGTACACTGGGGTCACGTACGCGCTGACCCCACTTTGCACTCGCTTCACTCAAACCAATATGCGCTAACGCCGCCGGGTACTGATTCACCACCCAACGACGATCATAGGGCCCTGTGCGCTCAGGGTTAGAGGTGGCGTACAAACCAATAACCGGTGTGCCAACGGCATTAGCAATGTGTGCAGGGCCTGTATCAGGCGCAATAACCGCACAGGCCTTATCAAGTATTGCCGCCAATTCTTTTAAAGCTGTTTTGCCTATTAGGTCTGTCACCGACTGGGCAGTGACCGGCGATAACGCCGCAAGAACGGCCTCGCCCATAGCCACTTCATTGGCCGCCGGCCCACCGGTTAAAGCCACGTGCATATCACAGTGTGTCACTGCATATTCAATGACTGCCGCATAATGTTCATGTCGCCAATTGCGCCAGTTATTACGCCGTTGGCTAGAACAAGGGTTAATCACCAATAGTTTTTTATTCGATGGAAAGGTATTTTTTGCAAATTCATACGCCACCGGAGGGATCGGCAGTGACCATTGAAGATGGCGCTCATTAATGCCCAGAAACACCAGGAATTCAAAAAAACTATCTAGCACATGCTGGCGAGGCTGGTGAGGAATTTGATAATCGGTGAACCACCACTGCTTATCAGCTGCACGCTTGCGATCAAAACCAATACGCACTTTAGCCGGAATCATCATACTGGTGATACTGGCTCTTAACGACACCTGCATTTGCAAAAAAATATCAAACTGTCGGTGACGCATACGGCGATATAACTGCCAATACCCTTTCCAACCGGCACCTTTATCAACGATAATAAACTCAACATTAGGAAAGTCACCAATCAATTGAGCCTCAAGCTTACCAATAAACCATGTGATTTGCGTTTGTGGCCATACTTTCTGTAAAGTATTAACCACAGGCAACATGTGGGTCACATCACCAATCGCTGAAAGGCGCATAATAGCGAGTGTGCGCGGTGGCCTAGAGAGAGGGAAGATCGATGATGGCGGCATATGTGAGTTAAATCAGCTAAGAGCAGTGCGCATTATGACAGCTCTGACTCAAACAATCAGCAAGGATACGATAACAATATGCACGATTGATGCATCGTTTAACGTCGCGAACTTCAACACAGTAGCAACATAAGTATTTAAACACATATGACCATAACCCCCAACATTGCTGTTCACCAGCAACAAAACCACTATATCTTATACCATGCCACGGCCTCGTCAAAGGGTACATGCCCATTTAACGTACAGCTATTTGATGCGCACTATCTCCAGCAACAGCAATTGATTACAGGCACAGCACAAGGTAGAGGCACGACGTACTTTTTTAAACCATCGCAAGAGAGTACAGATAATGGCTTGGTGTTACGCCACTATTTACGCGGCGGGTTAATCGCCAACATTAGTAATGACCACTATTTATGGACAGGCCTTAAGCATACCCGTGCTTACCGCGAACTACAGATACTGATCGAGCTTTATCAAAAAGGTCTCGCTGTTGCAAAACCGTTTGCCGCTAGAGTTGTGCGCCGGGGTTTTTTGTACAGTGCCGATATCATTACTTATGTTATCCCCGATACCATTACACTTGTACAACAACTCTCAACAGCGTCTTTAGACGCCAAACATTGGAGAACAATCGGGGAAAGCATTGCCGCCATGCATCAGCACCGGGTTTATCACGATGATCTAAATGCCAACAATATTTTAATTAATAATCAGCAACAATGTTTTGTGATCGATTTTGATAAGGCGTTAATAAAACACTCAACCAACTTAAATTGGCGCGATAATAATCTTCAACGCCTGCTGCGCTCACTCAAGAAAGAACAACAACGACAACAACTATTTTATTTTCATGACACCGACTGGGAATATTTAATCGAGGGTTACCGTACAGCGATAGGATAGGACCAACAATATAAAAAATAAGAAATGATTAAAACAACTGTTCTATATCAATTTTTAATGCTTTAGCTAATAGAACCACTTCATAGTCAGTCACACGCCTGACTCTCGACTCTATCTTCGCTAAGGTGCCTCGACTGATATCCCAATCGAGCAAATTACAACGCGCCGCTAACTCGCTTTGAGTCAGGCCTTGCTGATCGCGGAATACTTTAACGTTGGGGCCAATAAGATTCATTCACTACCGCTCTAGTTGCAGAGCTTGATTCTGCCAGATATTTATGGGAATATTGCTCCTACACGGGAGCACAAAAATAACCCGCCCAAAACGACGGAGGCATCGCCATGAGCAGGAAACGCTCTACCTTCTCAGAGAACAAGTTACCGAAAGATTTGCGTGTACCCAAACATCCACTTATTAGCGATCATCCTGTCTCAATAGAAGCACAGCGCGAAACGTTAGAAAGGGTAATAAGTGTCATTGAGCTATTGAAAACATTGCAAATTGAAGAGAAGTTAACGCCAGATGCCCAGCAAGGGTTGTTTTACGTGCAAGCAATGGTTGCGGAAAGTGTCACGTATATTCGAGCATTATCAGAACAAAGCCCGCCGCATTAATAACAGAAAGTGGCTAAATAATTAAACAACACACTCGTTTAATCATTCTAATGAAACATTATTCGTTCACACTTATCATGTCCTTAAAATAAACAATGATAAATAAATGTTGTTGCACCAAACAATTTTTATTTATTTTTTGGCATTTGATTTGCTTAGTAAGGATAGATTTAATACATTATTCATCTTCCATACAACAAAAAAGATTTTCAGCTATGTCATATTTAACTCAAGCACGACGTACAGCTATTTTTTGCTTCTTTGTTTTATCTAGCATCAGCTTACAAGCCACAGCCCATGTAAAATGGTTTGCTCCGTACGATATCAATGCGGACCCACGCAACATTTTTACCATTTTAACGCCTACTTTTTGGGCGTGCACGCTACTCGTTAGTGCAGCAATATTTTTCTTAGCCTTAATTGATCGCTCGCCCATAGGGCTTAGATTGGCGCAGCATGTGGACCATTACAGAGCATTAATTTTAGCCAGAGCCCCTGAAAACTTTTGCTTTCGGGTATTGCGCTATAGCTTAGTCATCTTTTTTACCTGTTTGTGGGCGCTGGGTAATATCATACTAACGCCTGAGCTAACACATGAAAACAGCATACTCGTTGGAGCTATACAGCTTGTAATAATATTGGCGCTATTTTCAGAAAGTAGTGCAAAGTATGCAGGTGCTGGCATGCTTTGTTTATGGGTTTACAGCGCTTTCTACTATGGTATTTTTCACGTCTCAGATTATGCACTGTTTGTTGGCCTTGGCTTTTTTTTAATCATGCTCTCAATACAGCCCCAACGCTTAGCATCAAAAGGATTCTTAGTCTTATACTGTTCAACATCAATAACCTTGCTGTGGGCCAGTATTGAAAAATTTGCGTACCCCGAATGGTCATTCCCGCTATTAACGCAAAGACCCTATTTAACCATGGGTTTAGGCAGTGAAACCTTTATGATTGTTGCAGGCCTTGCAGAGTTTGCGTTTGCATTTTTATTAATTGCACTCAGCGGTATAGGTTTTGTCATTGTGACATTGTCGCTAGCTATTATTTTTATTATGGCTATTTTTGATTTTGGTAAAATTGACGCCATTGGACATTTAGCGATCATTGTTAGCTTATTTGTGCTCGCACTTAATGGCCCGGTCAGCATTAATAAAAAAATCATCCATATGCATAAAAACATGGTCATTAATGCTGGTCTTATTTCACTGCTATACTGTGTACTGATTGTTGTCTTTTTTGTACTGTACTATGGTGTGCGCCTGCTTTGGTTAAGCGCATCATCGGGGGTCTAATGGATACGTACGCCAGTCACATAGCGACGATGGCTGCCCTTGTGAAAATTATGTAGCAGCCCATATAATACTTGCTATTTTCTTAAATGCAGTCGGTAGCATTAGACAAAAGTCGCAATAATATCTAATATGGCATTATTATTGTGCTATCGACACTTCATTTAATATTAAGAATTGGCAAACTATCAATGCAACAGTCCAACCAAAATTTTATCGCACACTTTTTTAAACTAGAGTCAGCTAGTGGCATTATTCTTATGTTCGCGGCGCTCTTAGCAATCATTTTTGCGAACACACCGCTACAGGCCTACTACGGGCTTATACTCGACACCCCTGTCGAAGTACGCATAGGTTCGCTACATATTGCCAAACCACTGCTTTTGTGGATAAACGATGGCTTAATGGCTGTATTTTTCTTTCTTGTAGGCCTTGAGCTCAAACGAGAGCTTATAGAGGGGGAGCTGTCAAATAAACGCAATATTGTTTTGCCCGGCGTTGGTGCTATTGGGGGTATGTTAATACCCGCTTTGTTTTACAGTGCGTTTAACTATAAGGATCCAGTGGCCATGCAGGGCTGGGCAATTCCTGCGGCCACAGACATTGCCTTTGCATTAGGCATACTTTCACTACTGGGTTCAAGAGTGCCCACAACTATCAAAATATTTTTGACATCACTGGCTATTTTTGATGACATCGGTGCGATTCTTATCATTGCTGTATTTTATACCGCTAAAATTTCTACCACATCACTGATTATTGCTGCCGTTTGTATTCCATTACTTTTTTGGCTCAACAAACGCAATATAGAATCTAAAAGCCTCTATATTACTATCGGTATTGTGATGTGGGTTGCACTGCTTAAGTCAGGAGTGCACGCCACATTAGCCGGCGTTGTTTTAGCGATGTTTATCCCCATTAAATTACCGCACCGGCCAGACTACTCACCATTAAAAAGTATGGAACACGACCTTCATACCGTCGTTGCCTTTTTTATCTTGCCCGTTTTTGCTTTTGCCAATGCTGGCATTACATTATCCGGGGTAGGTATTGATCAACTCACCCACGGTGTTTCACTGGGTATTACTCTAGGGTTATTTATAGGCAAACAAGTTGGCGTTTTTGGTTTATGCTGGATGGCGATTCGTTTGAAATGGGCAGAACTGCCTAAAGGAATGTCGTGGACTACACTCTATGGCACAGCCACACTGTGCGGGGTAGGCTTTACGATGAGCTTATTTATTGGCTCTCTCGCCTTTGAGGGAAGTGGGGTTGGCCTTATCTTTGACGAGCGCCTTGGTATCATTTTGGGTTCATTATTGTCGGGCCTTTTAGGTTATATAATATTGCACAAATATTTACCTAAAAGTGGGTCGAATACATAATTGTGCCACAGACTTGACTGTTGTTGTTGCGGCAACGCAACAATGACACAGACAAGATTAGTTGCGGCAACGCAACAATAGCAAACACGATTAATAGTCACCGCAACGATAAACTAACATCTAACACAGTATCAAATACAGGGTATCGTTGCTCGATACCCTCTGGAAGTGGATGCCCAGTGCGAACAAGGTACTGGCTACCAACACCGGCAGCTATACCTGCTTGTACATCAGAGAGTTTATCGCCAATAATAATTGATGCGTCAAGGTCAATAGCAAAGCACTGCGCAAGATCTATCAGCATACCGGGCTTAGGTTTGCGGCACTGGCAGTGTGTTTTAAAAGCACCCACCGCATCTTCTGGGTGATGGGGGCAGTAGCGGTTGGCGACAATGGTGATTTGCTGTTGTGCTAACTGCTCGGTATACCAATCTGTTAGTCGTTGATAATCAGCCGGAGTGTAATATCCACGCCCAATACCTGACTGGTTGGTCACTACAAATAATGAAAACCCGGCATCTTGAAGATGCTTGAGCCCGTCGATACAGCCTTCGGTGAATTCAAAATCATCAATTTTATAAAGATAATCAATCTCTTTATTAATCACGCCATCACGATCGAGGAAGGCAGCTTTAATCATCAATTAATATCCAAAGCGCAACATTTACAGTCAGCAGCTCAAGCGCCGGGCAAATAGGCTACTAACTCTGGCGTTGATCAACCATACACCTGATCCACATAGGCGCACAGCATATGACCAATAAAGGCATGCGCCTCCTGAATACGAGGGGTCTCATTCGAGGGGACACGCAGGCAATGATCGACAAGGTCGACCAGCTTACCACCCGAGTCGCCGGTTAATGCCACGGTTTGACAACCAATGGCACGCGCCTTTTCCATCGCCAGACACACATTGCCGCTATTACCGCTGGTTGAATAGCCAATGACAACATCATCAGGCTGTGCAAGGGCTTCGATCTGGCGGGCAAAGACGGCATCGTAGCCATAATCATTACCCACCGCAGTCAATATAGAGGTGTCAGTCGTTAAGGCTATTGCAGCAAGCCCCTTGCGCTCGCTGAGATAGCGACCGACAAGTTCAGCGGCAATATGCTGTGAATCAGCTGCACTTCCGCCATTGCCCATCAACACAATTTTACCGCCACGTTGAAGAGCACTCACCCAAAGAGCACCGACTTCGGCAACAATGGGCTCTAGCTCATGCAACAACTCCATCACGGCAATATGCTGGTCCAGTTGCGTTGAAAATATATTGGCCATAAAAATACCTGACTTGTTATCAAATTACTCGGCTACTGATGTCAACCAGTGTTGGTGCTCAGGGCTGCGACCATGAACGACATCAAAGTACAATGATTGTAGCTTTTCAGTAATCGGGCCACGTGTGCCACTGCCTATGGGGCGATTATCAAGCTCGCGAATAGGCGTTACCTCAGCGGCAGTTCCCGTAAAGAAGGCCTCATCAGCAATATAGACTTCATCCCGAGTAATACGTTTCTCGACAATGTCTAATTCCATTTCTTTTGCCAACATGAAAATAGTATTTCGAGTAATACCATCGAGAGCAGAAGTTAGATCGGGAGTGAACAGGGTATTATTGCGCACAATAAAAATATTCTCACCACTACCCTCAGCGACAAAGCCATCGACATCAAGCAGCAATGCTTCATCATAACCATCGCGCAACGCTTCTTGCAGTGCCATCATTGAATTCATGTAATTACCATTAGCCTTGGCCTTACACATGGTGACATTAACATGGTGACGTGTGTACGAAGAGGTTTTAATGCGAATACCGTGATTGAGGTTATCTTCGCCGAGATAAGCACCCCATTCCCATGCGGCCACCATGCAATGCACTTTTAAGCCATCAGCTCTAAGCCCCATACCTTCAGAGCCTAAAAAGCACATAGGCCTTAAATAGCCACTTTGCAGATTGTTGTCACGCACGACCTGTTTTTGGGCTGCATTAATAGTGTCTTTATCAAACGGAATGCTCATATTCAGAATTTTTGCTGAATTGAACAGTCGATCGGTATGATCTTCTAAGCGAAAGATAGCAGCGCCTTGATCGGTTTCATAAGCGCGAACACCTTCAAACACCCCCATGCCATAGTGCAGGGTATGTGTCAGCACATGTACTTTAGCGTCACGCCAAGGCACCAGCTCACCATCTAACCAGATAACACCGTCGCGATCGGCAAATGACATAATAAGCTCCTTAGATAAAAATAAAACGTGCCGCAGATAAGCGAACAACTGCGCCTGGATAATTAAAATTACCGGGGAGTCTCGCCTACTGTAGCGTTAAATAGTTGTTGCCAGATGGCTGTGACCTGTTGCCGCTCTTGGGCAAACAAATCGGCCTCAACCACTGTTGAGCGGTGTTGTAAGGCTAAGCGATGTCCGGCGATGCGATAGGCTTTGTAAGCATCTATCAATATTTGCTCGTTGGCCGGGCTGATAAACCCCGCCACCGACAAACACTCAAGTATGCGAATATTATCGGTATACTTTACCAGTGAGGGCTGTTGCTGTGCCCAAGCTAGAACCGCATATTGAACCATAAATTCAATGTCAACGATACCTCCAGCATCCTGTTTAAGGTGGAATTGGGGGCTATTGACCTCATCATCGTGAGACTTAGGCTCTTTAGAGCCTAAGTGTGTGCGCATCTTTTCTCGCATCTCAACAACCTCTTGCTGCAATACATCAAGCGCTCTGTGCTGACTCAACACCTGCTGGCGCACCTTAGCAAATGCCCCAGCTAGCGATTCAGCGCCGGTCACCACTCTCGCTCTAACTAAAGCCTGATGCTCCCATGTCCAGGCATCGTTTAGCTGATAGCGCTCAAAAGCGCGTAGTGAACTCACCAGCAAACCTGAATTACCTGACGGGCGCAAACGCATATCCACATCATATAACTGACCCGACAGTGTGCGCGTGTTAAGTATGTGGATGATTTTTTGCCCTAGACGTGTATAAAAAGTTTGATTATCAATCGGTTTATCACCCTCGGTCATCCCTTGCGCTTCGGTATCATAAATAAAGACTAAATCGAGGTCCGAGTTATAACCGAGCTCGATACCACCGAGCTTGCCATAGGCTACTACGATAAAGTTAGGGGACTTATCACCATTGGGGGCACCGTGGCGGCTCACCAATTGCTGCCACGCTAATTGCAGTACTTCGGCAAGTATAACCTCTGCAATGCAGGTAAGGTAATCACTGACTTTCATTAATGGCAAATGCCCCATGACCTCACTGGCGGCGACTCGCAGGCTATGGATTAATTTAAAGTAACGCAGCACTTCCATATGTGTTTCTAAATCATCAGGGTTCAGGCGCAGCAGCTGTTGACGCAGCTCATCTTGCAATTCATCTTTAGCTGGCGGGGCATACAGTGTGTTTACATCGATAAGCTCATCGAGCAGTGAGGGTGTTTGGGCGAGCTGCTGGGCAATCCAAGAACTGCTTTCGCACAACTGTGTCAATCGCAGTAACACTGCGGGGTTCTCTAACAGCAAGACCAGATAGGCCGTGCGCCCAAGTACTTTTTCCAGCCACCCGAGCATGAGCGGCAACGTAGCATCTGGGCTATTACCTCGACTGGCAGCAGCGGCAACGACTTCCAGCATTTGCGGCATCAATAGATCAAGCCGCTCACGGGCAGTAGCTGACATAGCCAACACACTGCGACTACTGTGCAGATCCTGTAGCTGGGTCATTACAGCGCTTGGTTGCGCAAAGCCTTGTTCGGTTAAAAAGTCTTCTTCATCGTGAAAACTACCCTGCCACAATGCCGTCCACATGGGTTGTGTATCACTGTCGGGGCGCTCTTCCTGGGGGTCGGCAACCACGGCTTGAAACTGTTGATTCACCTGCTCGCGATGCCTCTGAAAATCGTCCCAGAAGGCATCCCAGTGGGGGTATCCCATCACCCAGGCAAGGCGCTCGCACTCATCACTAGCATTTGGCAACTGTTGGGTCTGTTGATCGTTGTAGCCTTGAATGCCATGTTCAGTATCACGCAAAAATCGATAGGCCACAGATAAGCTATCAACGATCTCTGCTGACAAATAACCCAAGTGCTCCAAATGCCCAAGCACGGCCAAGAGAGAACGATCTTGCAGGCGCGGGTCGCGGCCGCCTCGGATCAGCTGAAAAGACTGGGCAATAAATTCAATTTCCCGGATGCCACCAGGTCCAAGCTTGACATCATCGAGCATGCCCTTGCGACGAACCTCTTGATTGATTAATAGCTTTAATCGCCGCAAGGCATCAATCGCCGAGAAATCGATGTACTTTCTGTAGGCAAAGGGACGCAAAATGGCCTCTAGCTGAGCAATGGCCTCGCGTTTGCTGTCGAGCATCTGCGGTGGTGACTCACTTGAGCTTTGTGCAATTGCAACAATTCGCGCTTTGATCATTGCAAAGCGCTCCCAGTCTCGGCCCTGGGTATGGTAATAATCTTCTAAGGCAGCAAAACTACTGACTAAACCACCACTTTGGCCATAAGGGCGCAACCGCATATCCACTCGAAACACAAAGCCATCTTCTGTTTGTGCGCTGAGTGTTTTAATCAACCGCTGCCCTAAGCGCGTAAAAAAGGTGCTGTTATCCAGAGGCCGTTTAGGGTGATCGGTCTGCCCTGACTCAGGGTAGGCAAAAATCAAATCGATATCTGAGGATACATTTAATTCAGCACCACCCAATTTGCCCATACCAATGACTAACAGCGGCTGAGGTGCCCCAGACAAGCCACCTATAGGCACGCCATGAGTGGCGCTGAGTTCGCGATAGTGAAAGTCAATCGCGACCTGCAAACACACCTCAGCCATCGTGGTCATAGACTGGCAGGTTTCGTCACAGCTACTTAGACGGTTGAAGTCCCGCCATAATATACCCACCATAAGCTGGCGCCGTACCCTGCGTAATATGGCACTTAGCTCATCGATGTCGGTGCATTCATCAGTGACAGACTCTACTAGGTCAATAATGCGTAGCGCGCTCAACGGTGTGTGTGCCACATCCGCTAACAGCCAATGAAACAGCAGTGAAGGGTCGCGACAACACGCCTCTAAAACATACTGGCTACCCACCATGGCTTTAGCTAACTGTACAGCCATTTCAGGCTTACTCTCAAACAGTCGCTGAAGCCTGCTTTGTTGCTCATCGTCAAGTACTGTAAGTAGTGTCTCTGTGCTCGTTTGTAAATCAGCCCACAGGGATTCCGGAACATGTGAATACAAGCACTGATAAAGCCATACCATAACAATCGCCCTCTGTAGTGTTAGTGGTCAATATCAATCGGAGGAGCCACTCGCAAGACTTCATCGAGTGTCGTGACGCCTGCGGCTATCTTTTGTGCACCTGACAGTCGCAAGCTACGCATACCTTCTTTCATCGATTGTTTACGCAGCGCCATTAAATCGCACTGCTCGCCAATCAGCGTTTTAATTGATGTACTCAGAGGCATAATTTCATAAATACCTTGTCGTCCCAAATAGCCTGTATTACGGCATTCTAAACACCCAACAGGTCGAAATACTGTCTCAGGTAGAGGTGCCTTCCACGGTTTTATCAGGCTGTACCAGTCGTCTTTATCGATACTTGATACTGCTTTGCAGTGAGGGCACAGTGTGCGCACCAAGCGCTGGGCCATCACGCCGAGAATGGTGGATTTGATCAAATAGCCCGGCAACCCTAAATCCATTAGCCGAGTAATGGCTGTTGGTGCATCGTTAGTGTGCAGTGTCGAGAGCACCAGGTGACCGGTCAGTGCCGCCTGAATTGCCATTTGACCAGTTTCACTGTCACGAATTTCGCCCACCATAATTATGTCCGGGTCCTGCCTCATCAATGTGCGAATCCCCGCCGCAAAATCCAATCCAATCGCACTGTGTACTTGAGTTTGGTTAAAAGCTTCCTCGACCATTTCAATAGGATCTTCAACCGTGCTGACATTCACCTGTGGGGTCGCCAGAAGCTTTAGCGATGAATATAACGTGGTGGTTTTCCCTGACCCGGTAGGCCCGGTTACCAAGACAATGCCATTGGGGCGAGCAGTCATGGCATTCCAACGTTGCAGGTCATCACCCATTAAGCCCAATTCAGCAAAACTGCGCAGCAATACCTCGGGATCAAAGATTCTCAACACCATCTTCTCACCAAATGCCGTAGGCAATGTCGATAGTCGCAGCTCAACTTCCACGCCATTATCGCGCTTGGTTTTGATACGCCCATCTTGCGGCTTACGCTTTTCAGCAACATTCATACGCCCAAGAATTTTTAATCGCGCAATAACGGCAGTGGCAACGGGTGTCGGCAACTCATAGACCTGATGCAAGACACCATCAATACGAAAGCGCAACTTGCTGAGCTCGCGTCGGGGCTCAATATGAATATCACTGGCGCGCTGGTCAAATGCATACTGCAAGAGCCAATCAACGATACTAACGACATGCTGATCATTGGCTTCCGGGTCTTTAAGCCCGCCTAGCTCCAGCAGCTGCTCAACATTAGTCGTCATATTGACATTGCTGTTGCCCGATGAGTCAGAGGCACCCAAAACAGAGCGTGAGAGACTATAAAATTCGATACTGTAGCGAGCGATATCCGCTGGGTTGGCAAAAACTCTGCGCACAGGTTTACGCGCTACATGCTCAAGCTGATCTTCCCAGCCACTGGCGAAAGGCTCGGCGGTTGCGACGACAATATCATTGGCGGTAACTTCAATACACAATATATTATGGCGTTTGGCGAACGCATAGGACATGACAGCGGTGACTTCTGTCACTTTTACTTTTAGCGGGTCGATATGGGCCTGCGCAATATTGGCTCGCTGGCTAAACCAGTCACACAACACTACATCACTGAGAACGCCACCTGAGACGGTTTTGTTTTCGAGCAACAAGCTGCCCACATAATTAAGCGGATGCATGGCGGCTTGTTCACGGGTACGCGGTGTACCCCCCAACATATTGGCATCTTCTTGAGAGAGCAGACCATCACTGACAAGATCATCGAGCAACCCACCTAAATCGATTACTCGATCTGCAACTGCTTGTACCATAATAAACCTACTCTCTTATTGATTGACCACCGATAATCACAACTCCTGATTATCCGACGCTGGTGTAAACACTGCCGATGATTAAATACTGCCCATAAGTGTAGCTAAGTACGGGAAAAGCCAACCGGGTCAGCATCACATCATGCTATAGTGCCCAATAACCGCAGTCGCATCAATCACAAACCAGCAGCCAACTGTAAACGGATCGGAATGTTACCTATGAACACGACATTGTTTCTGGAACGGCTTTCACAACTTGTTGCAACCCCATCGGTGAGTTGCACTACTCCAGCACTGGATATGGGCAACCGCCCAGTTGTTGAACTACTCGCAAACTGGCTTGAGCCTATGGGTTTTGCCATTGAAATCATGCCAGTGGGCGACAACCCTAATAAAGTTAACCTTATCGCCACACTCGGCCAAGGCCCGGGCGGGCTGGTTTTTTCAGGTCATACCGATACAGTGCCTTATGACGAGTACCGCTGGCAGCAAGACCCCTTCTCGCTCAATATTAACAATGAGCGGGCCTATGGTTTAGGGGCAACAGACATGAAGGGGTTTTTCCCCGTTGCGCTGGCCGCTATTGAAACCTTTCTGGACACACCAAGACAGTGGCGACAGCCTTTAATCATTCTGGCAACAGCCGATGAAGAAAGCTCAATGACAGGTGCCCGTGAGCTGGTCAAACAAGGCAGGCCTAAGGCGCGCTTTGCGGTAGTGGGCGAGCCTACGAGTATGCAACCCATTCGTATGCATAAAGGAATAACCATGGAGTCGATACGAGTAGAAGGCCAGGCAGGCCACTCATCAGACCCCAGCCTGGGTAACAATGCGATTGATACGATCCATGATGTTATTGGGGATCTAAAAATATTTCGGCAACATTTACAACAGCAACATCAACACCCGGGCTTTAATATCGCAGTGCCTACACTTAATCTTGGCTGCATACATGGCGGTGATAACCCCAATCGTATCTGCGATCACTGCGAGCTGGAATTTGATATACGCCCACTGCCGGGTATGTCACTTGACGATTTGCGGGCCAGTGTTGACCAACGCATTACCGACATTGCCGATAAGAATCAGATTGCGATTAAGCGCACGAGTATATTCCCCGGTGTGGATGCCTTTGAGCAACCGGCCAACAGCCCACTGATACAGGCGGTTGAATCACTGACCGGGCACACAGCCCAAAGCGTTGCCTTTGCGACCGAGGCCCCGTTTCTTCAATCCCTCGGTATGGATGTTGTCGTAATGGGGCCAGGCTCTATTGACCAAGCTCACCAACCCGATGAATTTATCGCGCTCGATCAAATAGAACCTGCAATCAACGTATTGCGGCAGTTGATACAACGATTTTGTTTATAGCATCAGCCTGCAACCTATGGTTTAATCCGTCCACATTATTAATGGTTAAGAAGTAGACACTATGAGCACCCTGTCGGACCTTGTGAACTCATTTAGACAAACATCACCCTATATCAATGCCCACCGAGGTAAAACCGTGGTTATCATGCTGCCAGGTGCGGCTGTTAATCACGCCAACTTTGCCAATATCATTCATGATATCAGCCTGTTGCATAGCCTTGGGGTACGTTTGGTACTCGTTCACGGCGCTCGTCAGCAAATTGATCGCCGTCTTGGTGATAAATCAATCGACAGCCAGTTCCACCGTGGCATGCGTATTACCGATCAAGGCAGCCTTCAATGCATCCTAGAAGCGGTTGGCTCTGTGCGCCTGAAAATCGAAGCAGCACTGTCGACAGGACTGCCTAATTCGCCCATGCACAACGCCCATATTAAAGTACGCAGTGGCAATATCGTTACGGCAATGCCATCGGGCATTATCGACGGCATAGATTTGCAATACACCGGGCAAGTGCGCAAAATTGATGTAGATGCACTGCAAGAGATGATACACAATAATGCCATCGCTCTGGTATCGCCTGTCGGTTACTCGCTAACCGGTGAGCTATTTAATTTAACCTACACGGATGTCGCCACACAAATTGCCATCGACTTAAAAGCAGATAAATTAATTGCACTGACTAAAGCCCATGGCATAGTCGACGAGAAAGGTGTAATGCAGCGGCAGCTCACCTTATTGCAATGTGAAAAACTGCTGCTCAAGAAAGAGACCACCGATAGTCACTTCTCGCTTAAGGCCTGCTATAAAGCCTGTGACCAAGGTGTCACTCGCGCGCAGATTGTGAGCTATACCGAAGATGGCGCTATTATCAAAGAATTATTTTCTCGCGATGGTTTTGGCACCATGGTGCACAGAGACAGCTATGAAACGATTCGACGCGCTCGCTTTGATGATGTCGGGGGGATTATTGAGCTATTAACGCCCCTAGAAGAGATGGGCATACTGGTTCGACGCTCGCGCGAAAGACTCGAACAAGAGATTGAGCATTTTACCGTAATGGAAAAAGACGGCATGATCGTCTCTTGTGCGGCACTCTATCCGTTTAAACAAAAAAATACCGGCGAACTTGCCTGTGTTGCCACACACCCGGACTATAAAAACCAAGGCAAGGCGGCAAAGCTGCTGATGCATATTGAAAAGCAGGCACACAAGCTTTCCATTAAACAGCTCTTTGTACTGACGACACAAACCGCACACTGGTTCTTAGAGCAAGGGTTTAAACCTACCAATATTCAAACGTTACCAGAAGAAAAACAAGCGCCCTACAACTACCACCGAAACTCGAAAGTCTTTGTTAAGGCATTAGATTAACTGGTTAAAAGCGTAGGGCAGAATTAATTTGAAATGATGCGATCCATATAGCGCGCTTTCAATTTACGCAACACCCACAGACGGCGAATAAGCAACAATAAGCCTATAGCGATAAAGATACCACCAATTTTAACCAGCACTAATATGACACCCGGGCTATCGCTATCGTCTATATTAAAATTAAGAAAGTCCGCCGCCCAGTGACTAGAGTACAGAGCGCCCTGACCAAACAGAGGTGGGGTGATCGATTTATCAGTCAATGTCACCGGGCCACTGCCATCTTGGTCTGACAGTAGGTCCAGCGGATTGGAAGACTGAGGCAAAGTGACAACAGCCATGTCAGTATCCATTGCATGATCATCAATAACAAGCTGACCTTGGTTGGTATGCGCTTGCCAGCCAACATCGATAACAGCGGCTGATACAACTAAAGGAACACTAAGACACAACGCGCTTAACAAGCGAAAGAGCTGTCTGTAGGACCTGTTAACCATTCTGAAGATTCCTTTTTTCACGTTTAAAATAACGGTGATTTAAGCCTTTTATTTCGTGTGCTTGTGTACAAAAAATAAGAGATTAACCAATAGCAACCATGTTACACATTGCGCCGATTGGCGCCTATTACACTAAATGATTAGTGTTGATAAATGTGCCAACCGTACTTATAACGAAAGTGCATGTTAGTAGACCACAGCATAGACAATTGCTTATTCTCCAACCTTTTAAAGTCGATGGGCGGTTGCTAAACTCCCTCTAAATAAGCACTCTGGCAGGTTTTCTGTTATCCTTCGTATCCATAATAATGCGCGTTGGCTAGATATAATAGTGACCTAACTGCACTGACTACCCACCGATAGCGACTCTACATAACAACCATAGCGACCAACACTAGCAAACGAGGTTTTCAATGCCCCAATATCGCTCCAAAACAACGACTTCAGGCCGCAATATGGCCGGCGCACGTGCACTATGGCGTGCAACAGGCATGAAAGACGATGATTTCCAAAAGCCCATTATTGCCGTTGTCAATTCATTTACCCAATTTGTACCTGGCCATGTGCACTTAAAAGACATGGGGCAATTAGTGGCCAGAGAAATCGAAAAAGCCGGTGGCGTTGCCAAAGAGTTCAACACCATTGCTGTCGATGACGGCATTGCCATGGGGCACGATGGTATGCTCTACAGTCTGCCATCGCGCGATATCATTGCCGATTCTGTCGAGTATATGGTCAATGCACACTGCGCTGATGCGATGGTGTGTATCTCTAACTGCGACAAAATTACGCCGGGCATGCTAATGGCTGCAATGCGGCTAAATATCCCGGCTATTTTCGTCTCAGGCGGCCCAATGGAAGCCGGCAAAACCAAGCTGTCTGAAAACAAACTAGATTTGGTCGATGCCATGGTTATTGCCGTTGACGACAAAGCCGATGACGAAACTGTGGCCGAATACGAGCGCAGTGCTTGCCCTACCTGTGGCTCTTGCTCCGGTATGTTTACTGCCAACTCCATGAACTGCCTGACAGAGGCCATTGGCCTCAGCCTGCCCGGTAATGGAACAACCCTGGCTACCCACTCTGATCGCCGCCGCTTATTTGAAGAAGCTGGCCATCGTATTGTCGATATCACGCGACGTTACTACGAGCAAGATGAAGAGCAATTACTACCGCGAAATATTGCCAGTTTTAACGCCTTTAAAAATGCCATGTGCCTAGACATTGCAATGGGTGGTTCAACGAACACCATACTACATCTCTTAGCAGCAGCACAGGAGGCCGAGATCAATTTTACAATGAAGGATATCGATGAGCTGAGCCACACCGTGCCCCAGCTGTGCAAAGTTGCGCCAAATACACCAAAGTACCACGTAGAAGATGTGCACCGTGCCGGCGGTATCATGGCTATCTTAGGCGAACTCGATAGAGCAGGCCTACTGGACACTTCGCTACCGACAGTACACAGCAACACCTTAGCGGATGCACTCGACCAATGGGACATTGCCCGAAACCCCAGCAGTGAAGTGATGGAGTTTTTTAAGGCGGGCCCAGCGGGCATTCCTACCCAGACGGCCTTCAGCCAATCAACGCGCTGGCCTACACTGGATGCCGATCGTGCGCAAGGCTGTATTCGCTCCCTCGACAATGCGTTTAGTCTTGAGGGCGGTCTAGCGGTACTCTACGGTAATATTGCCGAGAACGGCTGTGTGGTTAAAACAGCCGGTGTTGATGAGGATATTCTGGTATTTGAAGGCCCTGCACATATCACAGAGTCACAAGATGAAGCCGTGAACAATGTGCTGGAAGATAAGGTTAAAGCCGGCGATGTCGTTATTGTACGCTATGAAGGCCCACGAGGTGGCCCAGGTATGCAGGAAATGCTATACCCCACCAGCTATATAAAGAGTAAAGGGCTGGGTAAAGCTTGTGCCTTGTTAACCGATGGTCGATTTTCCGGGGGGACATCAGGCTTATCGATTGGCCATGTATCACCAGAAGCCGCCGCAGGCGGCGCTATTGGTTTACTGCGCAATGGCGATACTATTCGTATCGACATTCCCAATCGCACCATTAATGTTCTACTCTCAGACGAAGAGCTGGCAGCACGGCGCATTGAACAGGATGAAAAAGGCTGGAAGCCCGTTGTTGATAGACCTCGCAAAGTCTCAGCAGCATTAAAGGCCTACGGCATGCTTGCCACTAGTGCAGATAAAGGTGCCGTCAGGGATTTATCTATTCTGAAATAGCTATTCAGCCTTATCAAAGAGGCCTTAGGGGGCAAATAAAGCCTAGAGTTGCACCTATGCTATGACACCTAAATTTCGGGTGTCATAGCGATCAATACACGGTCTACTCAAAAAATACGGTGCTATAGTCACTGGGGTCAACACCGGGAATAGTTGCACCAAATTGTGCCTCTATCGCATCAATTACTTGATTGGCAATCACCGCATACCCTCGCGCGGTGGGGTGTACACCATCGAGAGAAAAGGCATTGCCGGTGCCGAACGTCGAGGTTACGATACCTGTGCCGTAGTTAATACCTGTCTCATTGAGTGTATCCAGTAGTGTAGCCACATCAAAAAACTGCACATTGGGGTTGGCATTAGCCACTGCCTCGATGGTCGAATTATAAGATTGACGAGCACTCTCTACGAGCAGTGCTTCGGTCATCGTCAATACACTTTCATCATCCAATGGAGTCCCAATACCAAACACGGTACGCGGATCGCCAGGTGTTGCCTCGGTACCAATAATGGTTCGGCTTGGTAGTAGAATAAAATCATTGGCTGTCGTTTGGCGAATCGGCGGCAGACCTAAGCCCGAAAGATCCGTTAAGTCTTCATCAGTGATGACCGCCGCATTAGCGCCAGCGGTAAAGGTAATTGTGCGCAAGGCGGCCTCGTTGGCGTCAATCAAATTAGCCCCAAGTGCTGTTTGTAGCCCCGCATTGTAAGCATCATAAGCCGCATCAGCGGCCAGTGCAGTAGGCGCATCCAACGGTAATGGGTTAAAGGGGATGGTGTTAAAGAAAGGGATCGCGCTGACATCGGGTATGTTGAGTACAATACCAGGGGTGGCGCCAAAAGCGCTCACGAGCGAGCTGTAAACCGACGCAAACACCGTGGGGTCTGTAATATCGTCGCTCCCATAACCCGCCACATTGGTATCACCGGTGCGATCAACCCCATCGCCACCACTGGTCGCATAGGCAAGAATATCGTTCGCGCCAATCCACAGCATAAAATACGACGGCGCCTGAATAGCTGCATCGCCAATCATGGAGGCCATGCTACTGCTGGCAAAACGCACAAAGTAAGGGTTGGCTGTCGCACCGGCAATACCGGTGATATCACCATAGGTGGTCAGCCCTAAATGATAGGACTTAGCACCGGGTACACCCATATTATTAAAAGGGCCGGTAAGAATATTAGACACCTCGGTTGTGGGTGTCTGTGCAAGCACCGTAACAGCTCGCTCACCGAGACTATTTAGCTCTAATATTAGACGAGGAATAAAATCCGGAATAAGGTTACCCGCCAATAGCAAGCCACCCACATTATCGTTGATCAGTGGCTGGGTAAAATCACCGCCACCGACGAGCGCGAACTGCTGTGCCAAAATAGATGGTAGAGAGCTTTGTTGGCCACTACGATATAACGTGCCATCGGCAAAGCCCGCTGTCAGTGAGTCACCAATAGCAACAAACTTGGAAAAGTCGCCACTACCGGGGCTTACCACCACTTCATTAACAGGCTCACTAAAACCACCGCCACCACCACCACACCCCACCAATAAGGCGGCACTGAGCGAGGTATAAACGGCAAACGCAAAACGATTAAATTTTTTCATAATAGGGTCACCATTCACTTAGTAGGGGCGGTAAGTCAGGCCAAGACCAAAGGCATGTACCGATGAGCGATAGGTTCCGCCAAAGGGGCCGCCGTCGATGGCAAAGTCATAGGAGTTATCCACCTCATCAAAGCTTAAGCGCAGATAAGACGCATCAACAAGCCAATGCTTGTTAACCTTATAGGTCAACCCCAGGGTAAAACCACGCCCTGCATTGCGCGGTGTTTCTGGCGCAAAATAGCCATCGCGCACCGGTGTTTCATCATAATAGTAACCCACACGTGTCACCATATTAGGTGTCATTTGATACTGTAGCCCTACGCGATAAATATTAGAGTTTTTATAATTGCGCGGATTAACCGATGTAGGTGCAGGGCTATCAAACTCGATCTTTAATTCTTCATAGGCATCCCAGAAAGTGCGATTGATATCAAATGATGCCAGTGTCTTTTTATTGAAGCGATAAGTAAAACCCACCGTCAATTCGGCAGGTAATACAAACTCAGCATCAAATGCCGTATCAGGAAAAATGGGCTGTAATGCCACAGGTATATTCTCAAAGTCCGCCTTTTCTGACTCGGCCTCTAGCGTAACTTTTGAGCGATAACTAATACCAAACGACCACGTATCGTTAGGTTTAAAAAACACACCTAGGTTATAGCCAACATCTCTAACGTCATCTGCTTCAACCGTTACATTGCTGCGCTCACCACTGGCATTTTGCAACGATGTATTGATGTTGCGATTAAAATCAGCATTACCAATGACTAAGGCCGGGCCAAAACCAATACTTAGGCTCTCATTAAAGCGATAGGCAACGGTAGGCTGAATATAAATGGTTTTAAGATCGATATAATTGACCAAATGTGAACCCGCCCAATCTCTGGGCCAATTAACATTATTACCATAGGGTGTATAAACCCCTAAACCATAAGACCAGTGCTCGTTATGACGATAAGAAGCATAAAGCCCTATAGGTGTGCCGGTTGAATTGTTCGTTTGCGCACTGGTTGCGGTATCCGTATTTTGAAAGCGCGTTCTAACTTTGGTGAAAATGACGCCACCCGCAATATCCAATTTAGGGTCGATAAACGACATACCCGCCGGGTTAAAAAAAATCGTTTCAGCACTTTCGCCTAAAGAAACACCTGTATGCCCCATACCCAATGCTTTTTGACCTTGAAGTGCAGCTCGATAACCTCCCGAATAGGCGCTATGGCACACTACCGCCATTGAGAAAAAAAACAGAAGACGCCTCATAATAACTCTCCTAGTTACCTAATTTTATTGTTATCGCTTTACTAATTGCTAGAGTCACCAACGGGCAACTTAATAATTGATAGATCGGTATTTTATAATAATAGTGTATTGGTGATACCAATAAGACTGTTAGTATGTCGAGTAAAAATCATTTGGGAGTTTGATGCAAGTAATAATTCAAAAAACCGTGTTCTTCATCTGTTGTTTATACAACAAATAAAAAATAAATTTCTCTCGTGATACAGCAAAAAACAATAACCGGCTAACCAATATCTATTGTGCAGTGCAAAAACTCAGCCATTGCTGAGCCTGTTTAAGATATGCAGCATCACGTTCAATAGCTGAGAAGGCCGCGTTGGCAGAGGCGCAGTCATAGCGGCGTGCAAAAATAATACCCTGTAGCAAATGCATTTTTTGTGTTTGTTTTAGGCGGGGATCTTGCAGCGCTTTGCGACTGGCTGACAACGCTAAATCGTATTGCTCTTGATCAAAATATAATAGGCTCAAGCGTTCATAGTGCTTTCCATTCTTACCGCCTGATTTTGTTACGGCCCGCTTCAATGACACAATCGCCTTCTCGGTTTCTTTTGCCTGTATCCAAGCCATCGCTAGAAGCGCATTGTGCTGTGTATTATCGGCAATTGATTGAGTCGATAGTGCATGTTGCAAAATACTCGCCGCCCGATAGGGGTACTGTTGTTGTAAATATAAGCTGGCTAAATTAATAAAGTCTTGTGCGTGTGTAAACGCTTTCATATTATACAGCGTCTCTAGGGTTGCCAGCTGTTTTTTGGGTTGTTTAAGTACACCATAAAGTGCCGACAACTGGCGCAAATAACTTTCTTTTGGATAGTAGTTGAGTAAATACGTGAGACGGTTGACCGCTTGCCGATACTGCTTTTGCTCATAGGCAAGACGATACGAGAGCACATACCAGCGCTCTTGTGGGCGCAGCCCTTTAGCCTCATGCATACTAATGGCTTGATTAATAAACTGTGTCGCTTTAACGAATTGCTCAGTGTGATAGTAGCTATAGGCTAGCAGCACAGCCACGTCAGCATTAAGATCATCTTTGCTGGTAAGCCAACGTTGTAAACGATCGATTGCACGCATATATTGCTGCTGAGTAAAATAGAGCTGACCCAATGTATACAATGTATCAGCCACCACGCCTTGAGGCAGCGCACTGTCGTGCCCTACTACCTTTTCATAAAAGCTGATAGCCTTGTTATGCTGGTGTAATGAAAAGTGAACAAAACCAAAATAACGCCATAACTGCGCTTTTTCATAAGCGCTAAAAGCTGATGATTTAGCCTCTATTTTACGCAATAACACTAATGTTTTTTCATATTCACGGTGATTTCTCAGTGCAATAGCCAATGATTTCTCAATTCGAGAAAACTGTTTAGCCGAGCGCTGGCTTAATGTTGGTACTACTTGTGAACGTTCACTATCAGCGGCATCGGCAGTCGCTGTTTGGGCAATACTACAAACCATCACCATAGATAGCAGTACAATTGTAACCCCTGCCGCCCACGGATGGCATTGCCGATAAACACTATCACTGTACTGAGCAGTTATCACTGTTTATTATTCCAACTTAAATGTTATTTTAGTTCGCACTCCAGATACAGCGATTGCATGGCCATCAACCGTGCGCGGCTTATATTTAAATTGCTTGGCTGCACTGAGTGCTGCTTTTTCAAACCAACCCTTAGGGTTTGCCTCAATAATATTTAAATCAGCCACAGCACCGGTTTGCGTAACAGTAAATTCAATAACGACAAAACCTTCAATACCGCGCCGAATTGCCCTCGAAGGGTACTCAGGGCTAGCGCGATAGATCGGTAGGTATTCGCCATCAGCAATAAAGCCACCCACCGCACTGACACTCAACTGAGGTTCAATCGGTAATGCATCAATAGCAACGCGCGCAACATCAACATCGGGTAAATCAATTGTAATAGGGGAGAGTTTTATTAACGGCTGCGGCGTTGCTATTGGTTGGTCTGGTTTAATTTCTTCGGTGTAATTCTGGCTTTTTTGTTTAGGTATTAATATATCGCGCAAAGCAATCTGAGAAGGTGTTGTTGGCGATGCTATATGCTGTGCTACTAATGCATTCATCAACCAAAGCAGCCCAATAGTCACTAGCAATGCCAACAGACAAACACAGAATAGGCGAGTAATATAACTAGTCATCACAACAATAACCAATGGCAGTATCAACCCAATCGATAATCAAGCGCACCGGCTTAGTCATTATTGTTAGCCGCCACAGAAACATGAATAACACCGATATCTTTAGCAATCTTTACAACTTTAGTCAGTGTATTTATATCGGCAAAAGTATCTGCCTGCACTACCAGTGCCCCATTGGGATAGGCGGCATGCAAGCTTTCTAAATGCAGTTTAATATTTCGAATGTCGATACGTTTTTTATCCATCCACAATTGGTTATCATCCGTGATAGCTAGTAATAATTTAATATTTTTTTGTGTGCGCGCCTCTTGTGCCAATGGCTTCTCAACCTCGACCCCTGTAACTTTAACAAATGAGGCCGTTACAATAAAAAAAATCAACATAATAAAAACAACATCCAACATAGGTGTCAAATCAATTGCCGACAAACTTTCATACTCTGTTGATAGTTTTTTCATTATTTAGCCGCACGCCCCTCATCAAAGGTTAAATGATCTGCTAATAAATGTTCTTGGCGTTGGGCAATTTGCTGAACCCAACGGTTGCCTAATAACCCAGACAATGCCACGACGAGGCCCGCCATGGTTGGCAGTGTCGCACGAGAAATGCCGCTGGCTAACTGACGGGGATCTGCCGCACCATTAATGGCCAACACATGGAAGACATCAATCATCCCTGTGACCGTACCTAACAAACCAAGTAGCGGACACACCATCACAAAGCCGGTGATTAATGTTAAGTGTTTACGCAACAAGCTGGTCATTTTTGACAATAACCGTAAACGAATTTTATGTGCTGCCCATGAATGATGCTCGCAACGCTCCTGCCACTGCCGTTCAATTGCCTGCAAATCATATTTCATATGCCATTTAAAATACCACAAGCGTTCAAAAATACAGGCCCACATAATAAAAGTTAAGCCCGCAATCACCCACAATACTGGGCCACCTTGATACATAAAAAGTTGCAGCTGTGAGAACACAAACATAACACTACACCTGAGATTCTCTATTTTCGGCAACAATCCCAGTCGCTTGTTGCTCAAGAACAGATAGAATTTTTCTCGCCTGAGAACTGACAAGTGTATGTAATAGCACCATAGGAATAGCTACTATCAAGCCAAGCACTGTCGTCACTAATGCACTGGATATACCACCAGCCATGGTCTGTGGATCACCTGCACCAAAAATAGTAATTACTTGAAATGTATGAATCATACCGGTGACGGTTCCCAGAAGCCCCAGTAATGGTGCGACCATATAAATAATTTTTAACCAATTGAGCCCCTTCTCAATACGTGGTTTCTCACGCAAAATACCTTCTTCCATTTTCAGCTCTAAACTTTCGTTATCGAGATGAGTATGTTCATCGGCAATGGCCAAAATACGCCCAAGAGGATTATTTTTTTGCGGCTCACGAATACTCGTTTGGTGCTGCACTTTTCGATCTGTAGTAAATAAACCTAACCAACGCCATAGGGCTAACAAAAAACCAATAACGCCCAGTGTAGAGATACAATAACCCACAATGCCACCTTGGTGCCAACGCTCCAATAAAGATGGCGTTGCAATGAGTGCATTTAAATAAGAACCACCAGAGGGGCCCGTAGGATCAATGGCAACCATGGTATAGCCATCGCTAGCAACAGCTGCTGACGAGAGCAGCCCCGCCACCGCAGCCGGCTGTTTAGGCAATACGGATAAGCGTTGGTTATCCATATCAAACTGTAAAAACTGCCCATCACTGATCACATTAAACACACCAATACGCACGACATCGCGCACACTGGTAACACCATCAAGGTTTGTCACATTTGCTGATAACTTAACAACGCGCCCGGTTTCAATAATTTCTCGCTGTAATTCAAACCAAAGATCATTGATATCATCAACGTCGGGAATTTGCGTCTGACTATTCATTGTGGCAATCAATTGGTCAAAAAAAACGGCGCGATCAGGATATTGAACACTGACTAAGGATTGATTAATTTGCCCACGTAAATCGCCTGCTGCTGCCGTCAAATGACCAAATAGTTCTTTGATTGAGCCCAGTTCTTTTTGCAATTGCTGCTGCTTTGCATTAATAAGCGCTGTATTTTTATCAAAGTTTTCTGACAGCTGTTTCGAGCGCTGTTCTAGTTGTTTTTTTTGTGCTGTTACATCGGCCAGCAATTTCTTTTGCTGTTTTTTTTGTGCGATAAAATTAGCTTCTCGCTGCCTATGCAACGATAATTCAGAGCGTGACTCTTGTTTGATAAGGCGCAACAACTCATTGAGATTTGTCGCTGACTGCTGCGCGTAACTGTTCGAGAATATACAAAAGGTACACAACAAACATACAATATATTTCACACATTTCAATTGCCTGCCTATCATCATTGCACAACCCCTGCATCTGTTGAAGGAGTGGTAGCCACTGATACCGGAGCGGCAACGGGAATATTCAGTAGGCTAACAGCGATTTGTTTACGCGCCATTTTTAGCCCTTTTTTAATTGCATGCCCATACGTCTTAACCATCAGGGGCTGCCATTGGCGCTGAAGAGAATCCCAACGCCCCACATAACGCTCATCTTTACTTTGATAAAGCAGCGCTATACGCCCCACACGCAATATATCGACAACTTTTTTATCCCCATCAATAGAAATCGTATCACTGTAACTATCAATGCTACGACCATACTCAGCTTCAATTTCATAGGCTTCGAGTAACTGACGAAATTTTTCGGCGACTGAGATATCGCTACGTTCTTGATTATTTTTTAAGTGTGCTAAGCGTTGTGCCCGCTCGGCTTTATAGAAGGGAATATCAAGCTGAATAAAACGTTCCAGACCTTTTAACATACGGGCCATTAATGGCTGTATATCGCGCTCGATAGCATTGACTTTATTCAGTGACTGCGACAATTCATCGAGCCGCAATTGTTGATTGGCCAACTGTTCATTAAGTTGCTGATTATAAGCTGCAATATTGTCAACATCGCGAGAAGTATTGCGATACTCGTGCAATAACTTTTGAGTCTCAGCATTTAACTGATTAATTTTCTTTTGGGATTTTTGCCCCGCCTGCAAACGTTTTACGTTGAGATCAGTGGCTTTATCAGTGTTGGCACTTACAACAGTAGGTAGCAATATGCAGCCAACCAATACGAGCGAGCGGATTAAATATAATCTAAGAATTAAATATAGTTTCATGCATTTACCCTAAACGTTTAGATGACATCACTATACTTAAGGCTGCTCTGGGCAAATTTAGGCGAGATTGTCGCCAGTGAATATTATGCGACTTACTCAGGACACCCTTAATGATTGTTATTACTTATTCTGGCAACGTGCGACGCTCCAACAAACAAAATTCATAACCAAGTGGCGGCTCGCCATTACTTTCATGACGCTCGCTACTCACCTGTACCCATTGTGACTCATCAATGGCAGGAAAAAAGGCATCGCCGTCAACAGTAGTATGTACTTTTGTCAAATAAATTCTATCCGTCAATGCCAGAGCATGGCGATAGAGTTCGGCACCACCAATAAGCATCGCCTCATTGACACTAGTGTCACTGACCTGTGATGAAGCAATCGCCAAAGCCTCATCAAGGCTACCAGCGACACTAACACCACTATGGCTCCAATCGGTTTGGCGGGTGACAACAATGTTCGCCCGCCCCGGCAACGGTTTACCGATAGAATCAAAGGTTTTACGCCCCATTATAATGGGCTTACCCATGGTTGTGCGTTTAAAATATTGTAAGTCTTCAGGCAGATGCCACGGTAGTTTATTATCAATACCAATCGCACCATTAGTAGCAGCAGCCACAATTATAGCCAGTTGCATGATGACAGGTTCCTTATTACAGAGAAAATAATGAGTGTTATTATAGTGGGCTATTTGATGCCAAGCGAATTAATAAGCTACATTAATACCACTTGGCTGAAACAGCCTATACCCTACAAATGGGCTAAATGGCAACCGGTGCGGGAATATGTGGGTGGGGGTCATAACCGGTTAAGACAAAATCTTCGAAACAGTAATCATAGATAGATGCCGGGCGGCGCGCCATCGATAAGGTGGGTAAGGGGCGCACAGAACGACCCAACTGTGTTTTTACCTGCTCAGTGTGATTATTGTAAATATGAGAATCACCCGTAGTAATGATAATCTCACCGACCTGTAGATCACATTGCTGTGCCAGCATATGCGTTAGCAAAGCAAGACTCGCCGTATTGTAAGGCAACCCCAGAAATGAATCAGAACTGCGAATATACAATTGTGCAGACAAACGCCCATTGGCAACATAGAATTGATAAAGTAAATGACAAGGGGGCAGTGCCATACGGCCCGCGTCGACATTTTCCTGAGGGCTGATAGACTCATCGGGTAAATACTCTACATTCCACCCGTGAAACAATATCCGGCGACTATCAGGCTTGTGCTTTAAACAATCAACAACATAATCTATTTGATTAATTGACTCGCCAGTACTGGTAGGCCAAGCAGTCCATTGATGACCATAGATAGGCCCAAGATCACCGCTATCACTCGCCCATTCATCCCAGATACTAACGCCGTTATCTCTCAACCACTGGGTATTTGTATCCCCCTTTAAAAACCAAATAAGTTCATTCACAATACTTTTAAAATGTAGTTTTTTCGTCGTAAGCAGGGGAAACCCCTGCTGTAGGTCGTGGCGAAATTGACGCGCAAAAACCGAGCGCGTGCCAGTCCCCGTGCGATCGCCCTTATCGACACCATTGGTGAGTACATCATCCAGTAGAGTAAGATATTGTTGCATAGAGAACCTGCGATTGAGTTAATGAGATGAAGCTTGAGGCTTCGATGCTACCTGTTTGTGCCGGGCATAGGCGATAATCAACAACGCCAACCCACCAATAACCATCGGAATAGTCAGCATTTGACCACGGGTCATCCACCCTAGCCACAATGATTCACTTAAGTGTGCATCTGGCTGCCTTACAAATTCTACAACAAAACGGAATATGCCATAAAAGATTAAAAATACAGCAGCAACCGCTGTTTTTGGGCGTGGCTTTGATGAAAACCAATACACAATTGCAAATAAGACCAACCCCTCAAGAAATGCCTGATACAGCTGAGACGGGTGTCGCGCAAGCCCATCGCCAGCCTTTGGAAATACCATCCCCCAAGACGCATCTGTGACGCGCCCCCACAGTTCTTGCCCAATAAAGTTGCCTATGCGTCCAAAACAGAGCCCGAGAGGCACAAGCGGGGCAACAAAGTCCATCGTTGCCAAATAAGAAACTTTAATTTTGCGGCAGTACAATGCAATCGCCAACATCACCCCCAGCAGGCCGCCATGAAAAGACATGCCACCTTCCCACACGCGTAGCAGCCATAATGGATCCGCTAGCCAACGATCGAAATTATAAAAAAATACGTAGCCAAAACGCCCTCCAAGCACCACGCCAAAAGCACCATAAACAATAAGATCTTCAACTTGAGAGGCGCTTAGCGGAGAGTCTGCACGCAGGCTGCGGCGCTGCGCAATCAGCCAAGCAGAGCCAATGGCCAGCAAATACATAATGCCATACCAATGAACGGTAAGGGGGCCAAGGCTGAAGGCAACGGGGTCGATATCAGGATAACTGAGCATGGGGCAGGAATAATCTCTTTGAACGAATAATACACGTTAATGTCTAGGTTTCAGGCGATACCTGAATAGGAATTAGGATAATAGCACTCCCGGTGTTGTAACTAAACAGTCGGCAACACTTGAAAAAGGCTGTTTGCTCTAAAACCTTACCACGCAATCGCTATTGCAATTGAGCACGATAGCTAATTGTTCAATGATAACAAGTGCTACTGTGACGCGTACCTGCCAATTCATTAACCGATACGATAGAATGCGCGCTCAATGTATTCCCACACCACCCTTTTGCAGTACAGGTACTTTTGGTCGATTATGTGTTTAATCTTATTTGCCTATCAACAACACTCACACACTCCATTAATTATGGCCGCCAATCGCGATGAGTTCTTTGCTCGCCCAAGTGCACCCGCCGCCTTTTGGCCCGACAATAATCTATTGGCAGGCAGAGACCTGGAAGCCGGCGGAACATGGCTAGGCGTGACTCGCACCGGCCGATTCGCAGCAGTCACTAACGTAAGAGAGCCTGGTGTCGAGGTTGATAATGCACTGTCTCGCGGAGAGCTAACCACTCACTTTTTACAGGGCACTATGAGCCCTCGCGCGTATCTGGAAAGTATTGGGCCGCAGCAAATGCGCTACCGTGGTTTCAACCTACTCGTCGGTACATTTAGTGTTCAAGAAAGCCAGCACGCAACAGAAATGCTCTATTTGAGTAACCGGCAAGGTCAAATCCAAACCCTTGAGCCCGGTATCTACGGGCTAAGTAACCACTTACTTGATACACCATGGCCTAAAGTAGCAGCTGGCAAACAATGGTTACAAACACTCAGTGAGCAACAAATGATAGACCATGCACCACTGCGATCAGAACTAGAAAATAGCGCAACCGCCGCTGATGAGGCTCTCCCGAGCACAGGGGTATCCTATGAGTGGGAAAAAATGCTCTCAGCGGCATTTATCACCTCTAAAGACTACGGTACACGCGCGACAACAGTATTGTCGGTCAATCAAGGTAAGGTGACCTTTAGCGAACAGAACTATCAGCCCTCGCAAAATAATCAACCTACAACAGAGGGTACTTGCCAGGCATTTGAATTTTCACTGCAAGAGACATCCAACCAATCACTTGCCAATGTCTAAGCGCGGTTAATTAGTCGTCAATGGTGAGTGAACGCGGTCGCGATTGAATACCAAAGCGCTTCAGTGCATCTTCGACACACTCCTCGACAGATTCAGCATCAGGCAGGCGCATCACATCATCGAGCAGGATCTCTGCCTGCTCTAATGTTACCGCTCGAATCACCGATTTAACTTTTGGCAAGTTAGTGGCATTCATTGATAACACATCATACCCCATTGCCATCAACAAAATAGCCGCACCGGGTTCACCGGCAAATTCACCACAAATACTAACGGGTGTCCCCTGGCTGTGAGCCATAGCAACAACATGCTGTAGTGCCTGCAAAACTGCGGGATGATAGGAATTATACAGACTGGATACCTGTGCATTATTGCGATCGACCGCCAGTAAGTACTGCGTTAAATCATTACTGCCAACCGATAAAAAGTCAGAGCGTGCGGCTAATTCTTTTGCCTGGTAAACCGCCGCAGGCACCTCAACCATAACCCCAATAGGTGGATATTCAATATCCAGCCCCTCTTCTAGCAACTCATTATAAGCTCGGTACACTAGCGCTTGGGCTGATTCTAATTCCGGAATACCGGTAATCATTGGCAACATAATACGCAGATTATTGAGCCCTTCAGAGGCTTTCATCATCGCTCGTACCTGAGCCAGAAAAATCTCAGGATGATCAAGTGTGACTCGAATACCCCGCCACCCTAAAAATGGATTTGCTTCATCGATAGGGAAATAGCTTAACGATTTATCACCACCGACATCCAGAGTGCGCATTGTCACCGTGTACGGCGCGAAAGCGCGCAATTGCTCTCGATAAATAAGCCGCTGCTCTTCTTCCGTCGGGAAGCGATCACGCAGTAAAAAAGGTACTTCGGTGCGATAGAGCCCCACACCCTCAGCTCCGCGCTCTAATGAGCGGGTTACATCGGCCATAAGCCCTGTATTAACCCAGAGCGGAACCCGATGGTTATCGAGTGTTTCCGAAGGGAAATCTTTTAGCGACTCATACGCCTTGACCATTTCTTGATCTTCACGAAATAGCCCTTCGTACTCAGTTAATAGTTTTGTACTGGGATCGCTATACACGTTACCGCGGTAACCATCGACAATCATGCGCCGCGATTCCAACTGTGTAAACGGTAAATCGACTGCCCCCATAACCGTTGGAATACCAATGGCACGCGCCAAAATAGCTACGTGAGAATTACCTGAGCCCTGAACAGAAACTAGGCCGGCTAGCTTCTCCTTCGGTACTTCACCTAGCATAGAGGCGGTTAATTCTTCCCCAATTAAAATGGTATTGTCAGGGTACTCTTTTTTCTGTGGGCCCGAGGACTGCAAATAACTCAACACACGACGCCCTAAATCGCGTACATCGGTTGCCCGTTCACGCAGATAAGGGTCGTGCATCGTCGCAAATGTCTGTGCGTGGCGCTGAATAATTTCGCTCCAAGCATAAGGGGCAACAACACCTTGGCGAATGCGCTCTGTCACCTCACGAGCCAAAGAGGCATCGTCTAACATCGCCAGATACGCTTCAAACAATGCCTGCTCTTCACGGCTTAAGCGCGATTTGAGCTTTTCACCGAGATTCTTAATATCATTGCGCACAGCCGATAGGGAGATATGGAAAAAAGATAACTCAGCCTCGATATCCTCGCAGGTTTTGTAAGGCACACTGGCTAAATCAGCCTGAGGAGAAACCACAACCGCTGTACCGATTGCGACACCAGGAGCACCCGCAACACCGATAAAGCGAGCATCGCCTGACTGGTAACGCACCCGTGTTAATACACCGGTTGCTTCCGCATGGGCAATAACCCCCGAAAGCTGGGCTGAAATCGTCACCAGAAAAGCCTCTTCACTTTCGTCGAAGCGACGACTTTCAGATTGCTGAACAACCAGCACACCCAATACTTCACGATGGTGAATAATAGGAACACCTAAAAAGGCGTTATAGCGCTCTTCACCGGTTTCGGGGAAGTAGCGATAACGTGGATGCTGCTGTGCGGCATCCAGATTGATCGGTTCTTCACGCCCGGCAACATAGCCTACCAACCCTTCCTCAAGGGTCATGCTGACCACATTGACGCCATCAGGGTTCAAGCCTTCTGTAGCGCGCATAATATAATTGCCCGCGTTATCGCTCAAATAAATAGAGCAGACTTGAGTTGCCATGCTACTGCGAATACGCGACACAATAATCGACATTGCTGAGGGTAAATCCTCGGCAGCGTTAACTTCCTGAACAATAGTGCGCAATTCATGCAACATGTGTAAAAACCCAATAACTAGTGATAATTTGCCTCTAATTGACTATGTGCCGAGGACAACTCTTTAAGTGCCCTGCGGTACACATCACGCTTAAATGACACCACTTTGCCAAGGGGGTACCAATAACTTACCCAGCGCCATTGATCAAACTCTGCATGCCCCGTTGTATCGAGCTGTATGTGGCTTTCGCCACCATTTCGCAGTTGCAGCAAAAACCATTTTTGCTTTTGGCCAATACACAAAGGGGACTGATTTTCACGTACTAACCGCTTAGGCAGGCGATAGCGCAGCCAGCCTTTCGTTGCCGCGACTAAGCGTACATCGGCCTTGCGCAACCCAACCTCCTCATGCAACTCCCGATAAAGTGCCGCTTCGGGGCCTTCACCTTGGTGAATGCCTCCCTGTGGAAATTGCCACGCATCAACACCACCGACTCGCCGAGCCCACAGTAGCTGCCCAGCAGCATTGCTTAAAATAATACCAACGTTAGGGCGAAACCCATCGTCGTCGATCACCCTGTTCTCCTTCTTATTGTTAATATCTGTTGGTAAATCAAGGGTAAACTGTTGAATAACAGGGCTAGCCGTGAGAATAATAAACATCAAACTTTGCCGCAGGCTACTCATTAGCCTTAACACAAAACAAAGTAATTCAACTACCCTCAATAGCGCCTGTAGAAGCATCTATAGAGGGTTAGCAGGCCCCTAAAAACCAATCTGAAATCAATAAAATCTTAATAATCAATGTATTGTTCCATAAAAAACGTAACGACACCAATCTCTTAAGACACTATTGTGTAAATTTGTGCCGATGGCCGCTCCAATAGTGGCAGTTACATGCACGCAATAAATGACTAGCCTCCACAAATACACTAAAAGTGAAAATCTAGCAATAGTTGCCGCTAAACAAATCCCGCAGTATGCTAGGACTCACGTTATCGCGACCCTGTAATAATGGGTCTTTTTCAACCAACTTTTTAACAGCCAGAACACCTATGAAACTAGCCATTTTTGATCTCGACAATACACTTATTGCAGGTGACAGCGATTACACATGGGGCAATTTTTTAGTTGCCAAAGGCATTGTCGATGCAAACTATTACCAACAACAAAATGATCATTTTTACGCACAGTACCAACAGGGCACATTGAACATACACGACTACCAAGCGTTTGTTTTGACGCCGTTAACAACCATGAATGAGATAACTCGCAAACAACTTCTCGATGAATTTCTAGAGCATTACATCATCCCTATACGGCTAACTAAAGCAGACCAGCTACTGCAACAACATCGTGATCAAGGGCATACACTGATGATTATTACCGCGACTAATCGCTTTATTACTGAGCCTATTGCAGCCATGCTGAAGGTCGACCATCTACTGGCAACAGACCCTGAAATCATTGATGGTAACTTTACTGGAAAAATAAAAGGCACCCCCTGCTTTCAGGATGGTAAAGTTATTCGCCTGCAACAATGGATAGATCAGCAGCCGGCCCAGATCACAAACACCTACTTTTATAGCGACTCAATCAATGATGTACCACTATTGGAGTCTGTCGATAACCCTACAGCTGTCGACCCGGATGAACGCTTACGCACACACGCGCTGGCACAGCATTGGCCTATTATCAGTTTGCGACAGTAAAGTTGCACTGCTTGCAACACAAGGAGAAAACAGGCCGGGCATTATCGACGATTAAAATGCCGACTATAATAAATCAGCGATAATACTCACCTGAACACCGATGCAGGCAATAGTTGCACACGACAATGAATACCCAAAAAACGCGTACAACCTCATTCATTTATACACCGCTACTATTGCTAGTGCTCGCAATGCTGCTATCGGCATGCAGCCCAAAGACAAATACAACAGGCACGCCGCCCAGTGCAGATACCACCACACCAGCTCCAGCACTGGCCGATACCAGCGCTATTCAAGCAGAAAAAGTAACTTCCGCAATTTGGGATATCGCCTCACAACTCTTAGTCTTGCAAGCCCAACAGTTCTCTCTACTCGACAATGAGCTCACAGAGCTGGTTAAAAACCCCTCGCAACAACAACTACAAAGAGCTCAAGAGCAGTGGCACAATAGTTATCAGGTGTTTATGCAACTATCGCCCTTGCTGTATTTAAGCAGCAAATACCATCCTGAGTTGGCATCATTACGACAATGGCGCGCCACTATTGCCCCATGGCCAATACAACCCGGTTATATCGACTACTACGGTAATTATCGATATAGCGGTATCATACACGCCATTGCAATTCCATTGACCGCAACAGGCATTCGCCGCCAGCATGGGCTCACGCAAAAAGAAGATGTACTGCTTGGGCTACACGCTATTGAATATTTATTGTGGGGTGAAAAAGGGAGTCGTCTTTTTGATGATTTTAACGCCGTTATGCAGTTGCCCGATACCATTGCAGACCCAACAATAACCGTAGATGCACTACCCAATAACCGGCGCCGCCAGTTATTATTACTGCAAAGTAAACTACTATTGCAAGACAGCAAAAAACTACACCACCTATGGCAGCCAAAACAACCTATCGGTCTTGCCTTTTTGCAAATACCCGCCACACATCGGCTCACGGCCATCAACGAAAGTGTCAGCTATTTTTTGCAACAGTGGGCACTATTTTTAATAGCCGAAGATTCTGGCATATTAGAGAGTAACGAATCAATTAATGCCTATGCAGCACAGCGCCACATCGCCTTAGAAAAGGCAGTCGGCACAATAAAACGCATTTATTTTGATGCGCCAACACAACTTGCCACACTGCTGTTGCCACCAGAAATGCAAACCGCCCTAAAAAATACACTTGATATAGCACAGCAAGAGTTAATAAAGAATACTCAAGCCAGCCTAAATGACAGCAGCGCACAGCTATTGCAAGCTGTAACCCTACTCAGTAATAACGAGGAGCTTACAAGATGACGTTGGCACATGAGCATATAGTCAGCAAAAGTTATTTGCATTAATATGTTGAGCGTCTATGAAAAAAAAATATAACCCTTTAGCATTTTTTATCGCCAGAAATAAAAACTAAAACGACAAACACCGCGTATACAGTGTAACTGCTTTTTTATTCATCAATTATACACTACACTAAAACACAGAAGCCGGTTAATATTTAACCTCTTCATCAACACCGTAATACTGACACATGCCACCGGCAGTGTTGATTTGATATTAAATGACGATGGACTCACCTACGACGACAATACGGTAAGAGGAATAATAATAATGTCAGAATCTCTCATACACCTTGCCTACATCAGCCAAGCCACCACGCTTATGGACGACTCTCAGCTAGAGCGGCTACTTGAAAAAGCACGTGAAAATAATCTAGAAAAAGACATTACCGGAATGCTCTTATACTCTGACGGCGCCTTTTTGCAAATTATTGAAGGTACAGAGAATAACCTCAATGACACTTACGACATCATTGTGCAAGACAACAAACACCATCGCATTACACAGCTCTTCAAAAAACCTATTACAGAGAGAGATTTCGGCGACTGGACAATGGGCTACAGGCGACTCAGTAGCGATGATATTGGCGACATACCGGGAATGAATCATATTTTAGAGGGGACAGAATCACTGGAAGATTACATCTTATCCTCTAAAGACTCCGCTGCAACCACGTATAAAGTATTGTTGTTTTTCAAACGTGCAGCCTAATTCACCCCTACCAACCTGCGAGTTGGAACAGAGATCGCTATGGTCAATGATTCACCTGAACAACAGTCGCCACCGCCTCACGATACTAGCTATATTGTCGCTATTGGTGCTTCTGCTGGGGGAATAGAAGCGCTAGAACAGCTCATTCGCCATCTGCCAAACGATATTCCTGCGTGCTATATTATTGCACAACATCTTTCTCCCACACATCCAAGTATGCTAAGTGAATTAATCTCGCGTTATTCATCATTAAAAACTGTTTTATTAAAACGTACACAGGTTCTACAGCCCTATACCATTTATATTACCCCACCGAATAAAGATGTCGAATATCGTGATGGCAGTATACGCCTGTTAAAAACATCCACGAATATCGGTGCCAATCCACTGATTAACCGCTTATTTTCTACACTAGGCGAGTCGGCAAAAGAGAAAAGTATTGGGGTCATTCTCTCCGGCACAGGAAGAGATGGGGCAAAAGGTTTAAAAGATATTGTTAACAATGGTGGCATGGCAATCATACAAGAGCCTGATACGGCTAAATATGATGGCATGCCTAAAGCCGCACTTTATTCTGTACCAGACCCCATACTATTGGCGCCCCAGGAAATGGGCGAACATATACGCAACATTTGCCTAAGTCTGCCCACTAAAATAGCACCGGTTATGCAATTCACTAAGGCTGCGGTTGATGCGTTAATGACTGTACTGACAAAGCAAAGCGGCATTAATATACGCGCGTTTAAAGAAGCAACGATCGAGCGTCGCCTGGTGCGCCGCTTTTCTATTCTAGGGATAAGAGACCCCGAAGAATATCTAGTCTTTGTGCAAAAAAATCCAGAAGAGGCAACACATTTTGCAGAATCCCTATCAATTGCAGTAACTGAATTTTTTCGCGACAAAGATATTTATAATAGCCTTAAAGCACTATTAGAATCCAAACTTAAAGAAAAGCACTTTAACAAACAAGCCTTTAGAATATGGGTAGCAGGCTGTGCCAGCGGTGAAGAAGCCTACAGCCTTGCAATCACGCTAGAAGAAGTTTACAAAACTCTGGGCATTGACAGTAACTACCAAATATTTGCGACTGACATCTCGGAAAAGCTGATTAACGAGTCGCGCAAAGGATTTTATGCCCCAGAAAATCTTAAGGGAATGGAGAGCTATATACTGGAGAATTACTTCGAGCAAAACACGGAATACTTCAGTATTCATCGGCGAATTCGCGATAAAATATTTTTCTCTATACACGATTTAATTAAAGACCCGCCATTTTCCAACATTGATCTTGTCAGCTGTCGCAATGTGTTGATTTACTTCCAGGAAGAAGCAAAGCAGTATGCCTTTCAATCTATTTATTACGCACTCAACGACGATGCACATTTATTGTTAGGTGCTAATGAATCGCTACGACCCGACCATACTTTTTTTGATGAATTTGATTCTAGCAATCGCATCTATTCTCGCAAAAAAGTTGAGGATGTCAGTCAAACCCAACGGCAATCATTTAAACTACCCGATTTAAATATTAAAGTACTTCGTCAAGCAGAAACTACCGTTGCACTGCCCATAGAAAACCAATTAAGCAAACTTATTTGCCGTGAAATAATACACCCTATTATATTAATAGATGACAAGTCCGATATCGTCTACACCCTAGGGGATATTTCATCTATCATTGATCTTAGTGGTGGGCCATTTGATCGCTCGTTACACAACACATTAAAAACAGAATATCGCCAAATTATCAATGCAATTATTAATCGTATTAAAAAGAAAGACACAGAAGACTATGACCCCGAAACGATGGTACACCATCGCAAAGACAAAGTAGTTTCACTCTCAGCCAGTAAATTTGATTCCAACCGGCCAGGATGGTTTTTACTAGAGTTCAGAACTGCCCCACCGTTAGCTGACAATACATTTCGAGATGACTCTGATGAGTTTCAAGAAAAAATATTTGCCACCATGGAAAACGAGCTTTCAACAACCAAAGTCAGTTTGCAGCTGGTTATTCAGGAGTTAGAAAATACCAACCAAGAATTTCAACGCTCTAACGAAGAACTACTCTCGGCCAATGAAGAGCTGATTGCAACCAACGAAGAGCTTCACTCAACCAATGAAGAATTATTAACCGTTAATGAAGAGCTTGAAAATAAAACCCAGCAACTACGCAATACGTCAACGTATTTAGAAAACATACAAAGCAGCATCGAACTACCTTTAATTGTAGTCAATAAAGATATGCGAGTACGTCGCTATGTCAATGCTGTACATAACCTGCTAAAGCATAAGCAAATAAAAGAAGGCGACTTAATAACAGCACTCGACTGGAAAACGTCGCTGCATAATTTATCAAAAAATATTCAGCGCGTAATGAAAACAGGCAGGCGCCACCGTAGCCCTGTCAGAATGGGCAACCGTCACTATCAACTTTATATTACCTGCTATCTTGAAGACAATAAAAAACAACAAGGTGCTATTATTTACTTTACTGATGTCACAGAGCTCGTGACTACACAACGGCAACTTAAAGAAGAACAAGAACGCGCCCATGTGACACTTGAATCAATTGCCGATGGCGTTATTCGATTAAACTCCATGATGGAAATCGATTACATCAACCCGGTTGCAGAAAAGCTATCTGGCTGGCAAGAAAGAGATGCTATCGGCAAAAATGCCTATGGCGTTTTAAAAATGTTTGAAGAAGATAGCAGCGAATCGATTAGAAACATTTTTGAAAACAAAGAAAAAACAAAAATTCTTATCTGCCGCCTGATCAACCGCCAAAATGATGAGTACCTCATTGAATACACCTGCTCGCCGCTGGTCGATGAAGAAGGCCAGCATATAGGCTCGCTCTTTGTATTTCGCGATGTCTCAGAGCGGCGCGCAGCTATGAAGAAAATTATTTGGCAAAGCTCGCACGACCCGCTAACAGGGCTTGTGAATCGCAACGAAATTGAATTGCGTTTAGAAAAAAGTCTAATTTCAGCTAAGAGCAAGAATACTCAAAGTACGTTTATGTACTTGGATTTAGATCAATTTAAAATTGTTAACGATACCTGTGGGCATTTGGCC
>Ga0193961_1000047_pt1 | contig 48339 bp, 47 predicted proteins | sample FB_4_MG_FD_140371 | JGI IMG/M metagenome (GOLD analysis project Ga0193961, IMG submission 140371) | Microbial mat bacterial communities from the Broadkill River, Lewes, Delaware, United States - FB_4_MG | ecosystem: Environmental > Aquatic > Freshwater > River > Microbial mats | place: USA...
AAGCATTGCGCTGTCTGCTTATCATGCAAAAACACCCGTGCGTATCTTTGCCAACGAAAATTCTGACTGGACTGGGTTAGCATCTAAAGAGTGTGAAATTCAATTAATGGTTCTCGAATAATTCAAATAAACCTATTATTACGCACAAGCACCCGTGGGCTAGGATAGTTTTATAGGCTGTTCTAGTCCGTATATAATAGTTATATTTATTTTTAAATCATCGAACTAATCTCTATTAGTTAGTGGCCAGTGTTTAAAGGGGTATTGGTGTAGTGCATTTTATTCATTAAATCGATTGTCTCTATTGGGGTGTTATATCTGTGGTTGCGTATGAATGAATCTGAAGAAGCTCTTGAGAGTTTGTTGACGTCCTCAAAAATAATTTATCAGAAAATTCCAGAAGAAGGATTGCCTACGCCTGACTATGAAGTAGTAATCGGCAATAAAAAAACATTCTGGGAAGTAAAAGAGCTAAAAGAGAACGCACACGAAAAAAAGATTCTTTCAAAAATAGAGTCTGATGAGCTTGGTATATATAGTGTTGATTCAAAGCGAATTGAAAATAGTATCAAAAAGGCTTGTAGTCAGTTTAAGGGATATCAAGTTATCAATAGCCCCTGTGTCGTCATTCTTTATGATTCAAGAAATTTCGCAGTAATGGATTTTCTTTTTACAAATCAATTGATGGCTGTTCTATTTGGTACCTCTGTATTTATGGAAAATACTTCGGGGGAACTGTTTGAAGCAAAAAGAAATAATGGGCTTTTAACTAATAGAAGAAAGTACATAAGTGTAGTAGGTATTATTAACTATGGAAAGGTTGGTATCAGCTTTTACCATAATCCGTATACTGATCACCCAATCACCCCAAATTTTCTTTCTACACTGGGTGAACAATTTAAATCAATCGAGACACCGCAAGGTCTAGGTTGGAAAAAGGTGCGATGAAGTATTTTATTTTTGCATTACTCAATTTAGTCCTTTTAGCTTGTTCAATAGTAAGCTTGTTATCAACTTGTATGTGGGGCTGCCCTAATACAGGTATACAATTAATCTTCAAAATATCATCTGGATGTTTGTTCGTAAGCTTAGTGCTAATTATCTATTTCTGGGTTGCGAGTAAAAAGGCCATTAGAAAACTATAAGGTAGTAATTGGGGTATGAGTTGTTTACTTAAACCAATTAATGCCATTGGGATTTTAATATTTGTTGTTTTTAATAAACTAAGAGCCTGTATTACTACGCCTGCCTCGTTTTCAGTGTTAGTGATTAGGCTATTATTCTAAATCTGTTAGGGATATTCCAGCATCACCTTCGATTTTTTATATTGTGCTTTTACTTCACAGTAAAGCTGGCTTACCTCTACTGGAAATTCTTCATAATCAGATCTGTTTCGTAGAGTTTCGCTTTTCAATAGTTACTCATTGTATCGAACAGCATCTCTTAAAGCCTGAACAAGTAAAGGCGCTGCTACGTTAGAAATCTCAATCATTTTGCTTCCTTAATAACTGAAGATGCAAACTTGTTTAAGAGTAACTTAAACTGAGGTAAAGGCATATTATAGGCAGGCGCTATTGTATAATGTGTGGCCATTACTGTATCGTTATAAGAATCTTTAACTATGGCTAAACCTTTGGGCAATTCTGCGCCCGCTGGTATCTTATAGTGAACCCAATCCTTTCCTTTTGGGATGCCTGGCTTGTCAAAAGTAGAGATTCCTCTAGGCCAGTGCTTTACTTTAACCCAACCATTGTCGATAGTAATATCTGGTTTTCGCACCCTACCATATTTCACATGCTTTGTTATACCTACCCAAATATACGCTGGCTCAATACGGAATATAATACCTCAGGTATCTAACGGAGGGGATGTACTGATAAAAAAGCGCCTACCGGATTTACTACCTATAAGGGATGGCTAGATGATTTATGCGCCAAAGGGAACTTGGTTACTAACAACACCTCTAATACGCTAAATAGGCACATCTTAAGTACCGGCTGTTAGCTTGTGGCTGTAACAGGTTATGCGTAAGCTAGCGTTGGTGGCTATTATTGGTAGGTTTTATCATTAAACGCTGATTAAATAAGGAATGTTATAAGTAGTCGCTTATCTGTATCTAACCAACACACTACCTTAGCAAGACTAAGTAAGAGAATCATTCTATGCGCGAAGATGTTCAAGATTATTACGGTAAAACGCTGCAATCTTCCAGCGATTTACAAACCAATGCCTGTACGACAGCCGATGCGCCACCGGCGTACTTAAAGCCTATTTTGGCGAAGGTACACGATGAGGTGATGGCTAAATATTACGGCTGTGGGCTGATTGCCCCAACGGCACTTGAAGGTGTTAAGGTTCTAGATTTAGGCAGTGGTTCAGGGCGCGATTGTTATGTGATCAGTGCGCTAGTGGGCGAGCAAGGTTCGGTGACAGGTGTCGATATGACCGATGAGCAGCTAGCGGTTGCTAACCGGCATGTAGAGTATCACCGTGAACAGTTTGGCTATGCGACGGCGAATACGCGCTTTGTGAAGGGCTACCTTGAAGAGCTGGATCAGCTCGATCTTGAGCCCAATAGCTTTGATGTGATTATCTCTAATTGTGTGATCAACCTGTGCAGTGATAAAGCGGCGGTATTGCGTCATGCCCGTTCACTGTTAAAGCCCGGTGGCGAGATGTACTTCTCTGATGTCTATGCTGATCGGCGTATACCCGAAGCGCTGGCAAAGGATTCTGTTTTGTACGGTGAGTGTTTGTCTGGCGCACTCTACTGGAATGATTTTATCAATATCGCTAAGCAGGCGGGGTTTCATGATCCGCGTTTAGTCGAAGATAGCCCTTTGAGTATCTCTAACCCAGCGATTGAAGCGGCAGTGGGCAATATTCGCTTTTACTCTGCCACCTACCGCTTATTTAATATCGATACTTTAGAGCCAGCCTGTGAAGATTACGGTCAAGCGGTGCGCTATAACGGTAGTATTGAGCAATCCCCCCATGCCTTTATTCTCGATAATCACCATGTGATAGAGACCGGCAGATTATTTCCGGTCTGCGGCAATACCTACGACATGCTACAGCAGTCGCGTTTTGCGCAGCACTTTAGCTTTTTTGGCGACCGCCAGCAGCACTTGGGTATTTTTGCCGATTGTGGCACGCCTATCCCCTTTGATACGGCCGCTACCACTGAGGCAACCGCTACCAGCGGAGGGTGCTGCTAACAATGGCGGCCACGACGAAAAATCTATTATTTCTCTGTACCGGTAACGCCTGTCGCAGCCAAATGGCCGAAGCGCTGGCGCGTGATCTCTTGCCGGCCCATGTGCGCTGTTGGTCAGCGGGTATTGTGGCCCATGGTATGAACCCTCATGTGGCCACGGTAATGAGCGAGCTTAACATTAGTCTTGAGGGGCATTATTCAAAGTCTGTTGATGAGCTGCCAGTCAGTGATGTGGATGTTTTAGTGACAGTGTGTGGCCATGCAGCAGAGTCCTGCCCTGATTTTCCAGCGCAACAGCGCATTCATCAGCCATTTGCCGACCCGCCCAAGCTGGCACTAGATTGCGATAGCGATGACAGTAAGCTTGATTGTTATCGGCAGGTGCGCGATCAAATTGCCACGTGGCTGCAACAAGAGCCCCTGCAAATGGCGCTGCGTTAGGTTATTACTGGCTTACTGTAAAGGGCTGCCAGCGGGTACAGCATTGTTGTATACCAGTGGTGAGCCACTGTATCGCAAGCTTGGGTTTCGCCCCCAGCTTACGATGCGCAATTACCGCCGTGTGGTGAGCGAATAACTGGCTTTTTCTTATTTCTGTTTAAACCATTAGCGACTGGCAGGAATATTTTGTATCACGCTATCATCCAACCGTAGTGGGTCGGTTTTAATCACGTGCATAATTTGCTGAATCATTTGGGTATAGTGTGTTTGGCCAATGCGGTAGGCACACGCAAACTGCTCGGGGGTTTGTGTGTTCGAACAGTGGCTATACAGTAGGCCTAAATGCATCTGGGTACTGCCAAAAATGAGCATGGCGGTGGTTTTATCGACGTGCTCTACGTTTTTCAGGTTATTAAAAATGCGTTTTATATGGTGGTATAAATCGTGAATATCATCACATTGTTCAGGCAGTACAAAGCCCTCTTTGACTTTGAACAACAGTGATAAATAGTGTTCTTCGATATAGTGCTTGGTCAATTTTCTGACTTTAGGTGTATGAAAATGGCTGTTTAATAATGTATCGATGAGTGTGGGTTTGGCGGTGCATACAGGGCTTTGTGCCAGCGTGATATCCTGTATGAGTGTAGGCGTAGCACCGCGAATCATAGCACCATCGTTGGGGTTATAGCAGCGAATATCGGTGTTGACATCAAGTAGTATCTCAATATTGCGCCGCGACATGTCCAGTGAATTGATCGTTAAAACTTCATCGCAAAAATTACCTTTAATTGCATATTGGCCTTGGCTGTAGGTATAGTCTTTGCCTTTTTTGCTGGGGTCTATATCGCTCTTTTCACGTTTTTCATCGAGGCTATGGTAGATACTGTGCTTTGAGTGGTGGCTTGTTTTATCTTTCATGCCATAGTCAGTACCCATTAAATAGATATCTTTAAAGCCCAATTGAATGGCGTAGGATAACCCGCAGTTAGTCGCTGTTGGGTTACACATGGGTAATTCGTAGTGGTGAATAGCGCTGGTTTCACGAAAAATAACCGAGCCGCCTATATCGTTAGGCTTTATCGAAATGAGCGCGCGTTTAAATAATTTAACAGTTTCTGGTGAGACATTGTTGAGTGCCAGTAAGGTAATATCGCGGGTATAGTTTTTATCAGTACCCAATTTAATCCACTGTGAGGTGGTGAGTCCGCGCTCCATTTCTACGTGAATATCTGGTTTAATGCCCATGTTGTATAGCGAGCTGATAGCAGTGCCACAAGACATAATAATGGCTTTGTCTTGATGTTCACTAATAATCTCTGCCAGTGAATCCAGCGATGGCCCGTTGCCGATTAACAGCAGTGGCGGTAGATCTGATGTATGGGTAGCTTGGGTTGGGTTAAAAATAGGTAGTTGTTGTTTTAGATTGGCAATAGTGTGTGCAAAACTGATTTGTTCGTCGTCAAAAAAGCCAATGCCGGTCGCGTTTAAATGAAAGTCCTTACGGTATTTTTCAAAAAATAAATCGTTATCGCGACTTTTAGTATGGGTAAATATATAGGTTTTGGTTAGGTTGAATAAACCGATTTCTCGTGAAAATGAGCGCATATCAGAGAGCGCTTTAAAATAATTAAACCCTACTAGCAGGCGAATTTTACCGCCTTTATCAACGATATGAGTAATAATAGCCTGCCAATCTGTGGTGTAGAGCGAGGCAAAAAATGAATCTTTATTGCCATCGTAAATAAATAGATTATAAATATCGCCACGCTCAAGCAGATTTGTAATGTGGTGCCCAAGCCCACAGCCAATAATCACGACTAACCCCAGTGGTGAGCCTTCAGTGTAGTGCTCATCCATTGCCATTGCTTGATAGGCATCAAGTGCATCACCGGTGAGTTTTAAGTGAATGTGTTTATCATTCCAAGCATTCATAGAGGTAAAACCTAAGGTAAGCCGCGTAGGCGATTGCAGAAAACTATCTACTTGTGCCTGTGCAAATTCAATAGGGTTTTGTGTAAATGCCGGTTTCTGTGAGCCAATATTTAAGAGGTTAATATAGCCTGCTGTATCGTAAAAGAGCTTTTGGTCACACGGTGTATAGTGGCAATACTCTTTATATATGTCAGGCTTGTGCTGCTTAAAAAATGCCATGTTCTTTTGGAATTGCAGCTTTAACGCAAGCTGTGCCTGCATGACCTCGGTTTGCTGTACAAGCTGCTGCATGTCAGTGGTTGAGCCAGTGGCTTCGGGGTTACTTTGAATGCTCATAAATGCCTACCTTAATCGATCGTCATTATATTGCCGCTGGGTTGTGCCATGCAGGGTTATTAGTGGCTAAGCATATATTGTGCCATTGAAAAATCGTTTTTTTATTAAAGCTTAGCGGTACGTTGCCGATAAGGATTATGAGCGTTGCAGTGCAACCATTAAGATTATCAGTGAACCCTATCCATCAGTCAGTTGAGGTAATTTGAATGAATAACGGTGCCGCGATACGAGGTTATAATGATATCAGTATCAATGCTGGTGTGACTGGTGCGAGTGCCCACGGTTTAATTCAAATGTTATTTGATGGATTGCTTGAGCGCATTGCTCAAGCAAAAGGCGGTATTCAACAAAAAAATATCGAGCTTAAAGGGCAGAAAATCAATCAAGCGATTAGTATAGTACTGGGTTTAAAAAGTAATCTTGATTTAGACAATGGCGGCGAATTAGCTGAGCGTCTTAATCATTTGTATGATTATATTCAGCAAACACTCTGGTCGGCACACAAAAATAATGATGTCGTATTGCTCGATGAATGTGTCGAGCTTATCACCAGTATCAGCAGCGCTTGGCGTGATATTGAAAAGCAGATCCCTTAATGTTAAAACATCGCAATACCGAATATTGTCATTTTTATCTTCTCTTTACTGATTGCCTCATCAATAGTTAAATTTTTGGCATAGTCTATGCTTCTTTCCTAAATACGTGATAAACGTTACAAAGTGGCGGCAATTTGTCGCCGGTATTTATGGTTAGAAGAGGGATAGATTATGTCCACAGCAGTTGATTGTTCAGTCAGTGCTGGCATCACTCAAACATCTGACGCTATTACGCCTTATGAGGTGATTAGCCTATTGCTCGATGGTGCTTTAGAGCGCATCGATAGAGCAGTGGCAAGTATTGGTGATGGCGATATCAGCGAAGCGGCTATGCTTATTCATAAAACAGTTGAAATCGTTGCGAGTTTGCGTGAGAGCCTAGACTTTGAGAAGGGCGGTGATATTGCCACCAATCTTGATGCACTGTATGAATATATTTTAATGCGCCTTGAAAGTATTGATACTGATGAGCCTATTGAGATATTAAGTGAAGTGAAAAATTTGCTGGCAGAAATATACGCCGGTTGGCGTGGTATTGCTCGGCAAATAAACACTGACCCTATTTAATAGCATGAGTTAGGGCAAATAACCGATTTTGGTATTAAAGCTTTTGGTATAAATGCCGCTATCTATGGTGAGGAAGTTCGTTTTATCACTGAGGTAGATTATGGCTATTATTCCAATGTCGCAACTCGCATTAATGCGCCTGCGTCGTGAGCTGCAACAGCGCTTAGACAACGAAGACTGGTCTTCTATTGCCGCACTAGAGCGCGATTTAAATGAACATATTCGTATTGCAACGAATGATCCCGCCCGAGCCCCAAAAGCATTACTTGGCGAATTGCGCAAAGTGATGGGGTTATATCGACAACTGACGCACCTGTGTTATTTTCATGGGCGTGAGCACTATCATCCCCAAGGTTGATTAATACCAACTGATACGCGTTGGTATATTGATACGTTATAGCAATAATAACCTCGGAGCCACGATAGTCTTATGAAACAGAAAATCGCACACTATAAACAAATGGATATTGAAACCCGTATTGCAGCAGCCAAACCCCATGAGCTTATCAAGTTATTATATGCCGGTGCGCTAACGGCGATTGCCGAGGCGAAAGGCGCCATGCTTAGAGGGCAGTTTGAGTATAAATCCCGAGCAATTACAAAAGCGATCAGTGTCATTACCGGCCTTCGCGATAGCCTAGATCAAGGCCTTGATCATGAACTACCCCATAGCTTGGATCGCTTATATAGCTATATGCAACGGCGTTTGCTTGCAGCTAATCGCCACAGTGATACGGCTATTCTCGATGAAGTCAGCGCTCTACTGGCCACCATTAAGTCAGGCTGGGATGGGATTACTCAACCCTAGTTAGGCTCTTAGACTGCATATTCCCATTCGTTGGTATATTGATCGGTTTGATCACCCTTTAATCATTCTATGAAACTTTATCTGTCATTAATTTGACCTTTGACATTTTCTTGACTATTCCTATTAGGGTAAAGCCATTTGCTTGGCTTAAAAAAAACACACCGTAGAAGTAGTAGTGGGATGATTGTATGTGGAGAAATGTCAAAGTATTGGTAATTGATGATGATCAGGAGCGTTGTCATGATTTGAAGATTGTATTAGATTTTTTGGGGGAGCCGGCTGTTATCGCCAACTACAGCGACTGGGAGACACGGATTAGCCAAGCTAAGACAAATGAGGAGGATGGCGAATTTATTGCGGTAGTGATCGGTAGCCATCACGCGCAGCTACCACTGGAGCAACGCCTTAAGCCGATAGTGCAATGGAATGACAGCGTAGCGCTTATTCTTATGAAAGATGCCGGTGAGCTTGATGAGCAGGCTGATGTTAATCTACGTCACCGGGTGATTGCCACACTAGATACACCGCCGACTTATAATAAATTACTCGATACTTTACATCGTGCGCAATGTTTCCATGAGGCTCAAGTAGCACGTAAACGTCAACCCACTCGCAGGCCTCCTCATTTGTTTCGTAGCCTCGTTGGCACTAGCCGGCAAGTACAGGCCGTGCGCGATATGATGTCACAGGTGGCCGATAAAGATGTCACTGTATTAGTGACAGGTGAATCGGGTACCGGCAAAGAGGTGGTTGCGCGCAATTTGCACTATCATTCACCGCGTCGCGAAGGCCCTTTTGTACCAGTTAACTGTGGTGCCATCCCATCTGAGTTGCTTGAGAGCGAATTATTTGGTCATGAGAAAGGCGCCTTTACTGGTGCGATTAGTGCGCGGGCAGGGCGTTTTGAGATGGCCGAAGGCGGCACATTATTTCTCGATGAAATAGGCGACATGCCGCTCAATATGCAAGTTAAAATATTACGGGTATTACAAGAGCGCTGTTTTGAGCGGGTCGGTGGTAACAAATCGCAGGCCACCGATGTGCGTATCATTGCCGCTACGCACCGCAATCTTGAATCTATGATTGACGAGGGCAGCTTTCGTGAAGACCTCTTCTATCGCTTAAATGTGTTCCCTATTGAAATGCCTTCACTCAATGAGCGCGCAGAAGACATTCCCTTATTACTGAATGAAATTATTGCCAGACTTGAAAACGAAAAGCGCGGTTCTGTGCGCTTTAACTCGGCCGCTATTATGTCGTTGTGCCAGCACCAATGGTCGGGTAATGTCAGAGAGCTAGCGAATCTTGTCGAGCGCATGGCGATTATGCATCCCTTTGGTGTGATCGGTGTCAAAGATTTACCGAAAAAGTATCGGCATGTAGATATTACCGATGAAGAATTCGATATGCCAGATACTGGTGGTTTATCCTTGGTCGATACTAATGCCGCAACGCTGCTACCCGAGGCAGGTATTGATCTCAAAGAATATTTAACCGGTCTAGAGCAAAGCCTGATTCAGCAAGCGCTAGATGACTGCGGTGGTGTGGTGGCTCGGGCAGCTGATAAGCTGACTATTCGACGCACCACACTGGTTGAAAAAATGCGTAAATACGGTTTGCAGCGCGTCTAGCTTTTAGCGGTATCGGATTTACTCGCTCAAACCTGTCTCAACATCTATTTTATTTTCTCCTTCTGGCCATTAACACTGGCCATTTTTTTGTCACCTAGTTAGCTGTGCTCGCTATCTCTATTTCTAAGTTATTGAATAGTTTAAAAAAACAAACTTGGCATTAGCTTTGCTGTATCCCTATTAGCGATCAATAAACGGCGTAGCCTTGACAGCGTTATGCTAGCCAGTGGAGATCAATAAAGAATGATGCAGCCGCATAAACCCGAATCTCAAGCGACCATGATACCGAGATTACCTGTCACTGAAAATGCACTTGTTACCCAGGATCATGAGAGTGATCCATCAGCTGAAAGTTTAAAAAGTGCATTTGAAATGTTTAATGATATATCACTACAGCTTGCCGACTCCTATCAAATGCTAGAGTCACGGGTGACTGAGCTAACCAGTGAGTTAGATATCGTTACCCAGCAGCGTATTGAAGAGTTACAAGAAAAAGAACAGCTCGCCCACCGCTTGGAAACATTAATTAATTTTTTACCCGGTGGTGTTGTCGTACTCGATAGTACCGGGCTCATTGTAGACAGTAATCCAACGGCAGAGCAGATGTTAAGTCGCCAACTCAGTGGCCAGTTGTGGCGCGACATAATCCAGCAGTGTTTTGCCCCCAAAAGCGATGACGGGCATGAGGTGTCAACCCACGATGGTAAGCGAGTTAGCATTTCTACGCGTTCGCTAGACAAAGATGGGCAAATTATACTGCTCACTGACCAAACTGAAACTCGCCGCTTACAGGCCGAGCTTAGCCGTCACGATCGTTTATCAGCATTGGGAAAAATGGTGTCAGCACTGGCTCATCAGGTGCGCACACCTCTGTCATCGGCCATGCTTTATGCAAACCATCTACTCGATAGTGACTTATCTAGCGACCAGCAACATTTATTTACCCAAAAATTATTAGGGCGGCTCAATCATATGGAGCGCCAAGTACAGGATATGTTGTTATTTGTAAAAGGCGATGTTCCCCTTGGCGATAAAATGACACTCACACAATTGCAGTCGAGCCTAGCCGAGGCGATGGAAATGCCATTGCATGTGCGACAAGCCAAGTGCCAATGGAAAGTACCGCAGGGTGACTACTCGATTTGTTGTAATGCCGATGCCTTAATTGGTGCGCTGTTAAATCTCGTTAATAACGCATTGCAAGCAATCACAGCAGAACCTGAGTTAGTCGTTGAATTTTATTGTAACAGTGAACAACAGCTAGTGATTACTATTGACGACAATGGTCCAGGTATCGATCAGGCGCTGCAACATCAAGTGCAAGAAATGTTTTTTACCACTAAATCACAAGGTACGGGTATTGGTTTGTCCGTAGTGGATATTGTGGCAAAAGCTCACGGTGGAGTGTTTAATTTAGCCCCTATTTATGAGGCCAAAGCAGTGGTGGGTATGCGCGCTACCTTAACCCTGCCACTGGATGTCGCCACATCAATATAATGTGAATTTAGCGCACAATTTTATAGCGTTTATCGATTGATTAGTTATGTAATATTAACCGAATAAGAGGGTTAACCCATGTCGTTGCCAGCACAGAAAAATTGCGAAACTATGGCGAAAAAAATATTGGTGGTCGAAGATGATTTTGCATTGAGAGAAGCCTTACAAGATACGTTATTGTTGGCAAAATATACCGTCTTGGCCGCACCTGATGCCGAAACGGCAGTCGCATTATTAGCACACCACAGCGATGTGTCTATGATTGTATCCGATGTCAATATGGGAAAAATGAGCGGTCACGATTTACTGCGTGTTGTTAAACAAGACTACCCGCATATCCCGATGCTATTAATTACAGCCTATGCAAGTATTAAAGAATCTGTTGATGCGATGCGCCACGGCGCGGTGGATTATTTAGTAAAGCCCTTTGAGCCTAAATTATTGGTTGAAGCGGTATCACAACAAGTGGGTCATACCTCGCTGGCTAATGATCGTGAGCCGATTGTAGCGGCGGAATCCAGTAGACAGTTGTTGCAACTGGCACAGCGTGTTGCACAATCTGAATCGACAGTCTTAGTGATCGGTGAATCCGGTACGGGTAAAGAAGTACTGGCGCGCTACGTACATCAACAATCGGATCGTGCAAAAAAACCATTCGTAGCGATCAACTGTGCGGCTATTCCAGAAAATATGCTAGAGGCGATGTTATTTGGCTATGAAAAAGGTGCTTATACCGGTGCACATTCAAGCACCCCCGGAAAATTTGAACAAGCCAATGGCGGCACACTATTGCTCGATGAAATCTCTGAAATGGATCTGGGCTTACAGGCCAAGCTACTGCGCGTATTACAAGAGCGAGAGGTCGAACGCTTGGGCGGGCGCAAAACAATTAGCCTAGATGTACGGGTCATCGCTACTTCTAACCGCAACATGCAACAGTTAGTCGCACAGGGTGGTTTCAGAGAAGATCTCTACTATCGCTTAAGCGTATTGCCGTTGCAGTGGTTACCTTTGCGTGAGCGCAAAGATGATATATTACCCTTGGCCTATCAATTATTGAGCAAGCATGCACTCAAGCAAAAGCGCAATGGGGTTGCTTTAGCAGCATGTGCTCAGCAGGCATTAAAAGAACACCCGTGGCCTGGCAATGTGAGGGAGCTAGATAATGTGATGCAGCGTGCACTCGTACTGCAAGCGGGTCAAATGATTACCGAATATGACTTGGGTTTATCGATTACTACAGTCAATAACTATAGTACGACTACGCCAGTTATCGCACCAGTACAAGAGCAGCCGCGCGCACTTGAATCAACACCCGAGCAGGCTGCTGCGCCGTCAATACCCGATGCGGCTCGTCTACAGGTTAACGAGTCGCCAGTGGCTGCCTATGGGGCGCAATACCCTACACCAGCATCTAATGTGACAAATGCGTCGCCGCATTCGTCGTTTGTAGTGGCAGAGGGCGATGAACATAGCGAGCAGTGTTTGGGGGATGGACTTAAACAACGTGAATTTGAAATTATTGCCAGTACATTAAAAGAGGAGCGTGGCAGCCGTAAGAACACAGCGGAACGTTTGGGAATCAGTCCTAGAACGCTACGTTATAAGCTTGCAAAAATGCGCGACCAAGGGTTTAATATTGACGGCTTAGCCAGTGCTGCGTTTGGGTGATTTATTGTGCCAAAATGAAATAAAAAACGCCAGTAGTGTATTGCACTTCGCGCCATTGATCGATAATATAATCATCGAATTGTCATATTTTAGTCATCGGCTTTTAATAAAAAAACGTAATCATGTTAGCCGTTAGATATTGTTTTCGTTTAGGCTCAGTGCAGCAGTTATGGCTGGGCTTAGTGAGGCCAATAAGACATTGGAGTGCACTTTGTTGCCATAATGACCAGCCATCCGGTTTTTGAGCCTGCCATTGGGTTACCGGGATTACTGATCTGGCGAAGAGTACAGTCTTGTGGTTTTATAGCCTTAGCGTAAATTTTCAGATGTATGCAGTCGCTACGCGACTATCGACGTTTAGGAGATATCGGTATGAGCAATATAGTCACCTCCACCGTTGGCGCCTCTTTGGATGCTGTCACTCACTCACCATTGCACTTAGTTGCCGATGAGGCTCCCTCATCATCGCCTGCTAAGAGCCACGATGCCAGGCAGCGCTTAGAAGAAAAGCTCGCAGACCTAGCATTAGAAAAAGATGTTAGAGAGTTCGATTTCGATATTTAAGCGCAATTCGCATTCTCATCGAACACACAGCCGTTTACACATAGGTAGACGGCGCGCTTTTTGATGACCTACCAACAATGATGATTCATTAGTTGTTGCTAATACTTTTGCTCCTGTATTTTAAATTTACTCGTCACAGCATCACCCATCACTTTTTTACAACACCATCATAGGCAAGCCTTTGCCAACGGCAACGATTGGCCCACTTTATGCATTTCATCACAGTAATGCGTTATCTTTTTTAAAAATAGCCAAAAAATTGTCATTACTAATAACGGCAGAGAGGGTCTAACATGGTGTCAGATCGCGTTGATATTAATCGTGTACTGTTAGAAATGCGTTCGTTAAAAGCGCAAACACAGACATCGCAAGTACAGCCAGGTACTGATATTCAACAACCGGGTAAAACGTCACTCGGTATTGGTGGTATTCAAGAGACTAATGCCTCGCCAGGTTTTAGTCAGGTGCTGGAACAGGCTGTCAATAAAGTTAACAGCGTGCAAAAAGCATCAGGTGCAGTGGCGACTGCTTTTGAGCAAGGCCAGCCAGGTGTTGATATCACCGATGTCATGATTGCTTCACAAAAAGCGAATGTGTCGTTTCAAGCGATGGTGCAGGTACGCAACAAATTAGTTGAAGCGTATCGCGATGTAATGAATATGCCGGTGTAATGACCGCGCTTAGTAAAAAGTGTTTATAGGCAACTTATTATGGCCGCTGATACAGCAGATGGATTATCCGATATTGACAGTGGAGGGCAGGGAAAATCTTCTAGCAATCTTGTAGAGGGTTTTAATAACCTTAACCTTGTGCGTCAAGCAGGTTTAATGATTGGTATTGCCGCGAGTGTCGCTATCGGTTTTGCTGTTGTACTGTGGACTCAAAATGAAGATTATCGACCGCTTTATGGAAGCCTGGATCGTCTGGACTCAAAAGAAGTGGTTGAAATCTTAGAGCAATTTGACATTCAGTTTAAAGTGGATACAAAAACAGGTGCACTACTGGTTGCCGCAGACGATATTCATACCGCGCGTTTAAAACTGGCTGAGGTAGGTATTCCTGGTGATAGCTCCAAAGGTTTTGAAATGCTCGATGAGGAGCAGCCATTAGGCACTAGTCAGTTTATGGAAACCGCGCGTTATCGCCGTGGTCTTGAAGGTGAACTTGCACGCACTATCACCAGTATTAACAGTGTGCGCTCATCGAGAGTGCACCTAGCTATCCCCAAACGCTCTGTCTTCATACGCGATGCCCGTGAACCTCGGGCTTCTGTTTTTGTCGAGTTATTTCCAGGTCGTGGTATTAAACCCAGACAAGTCAATGCCATTGCTAATTTAGTGGCTTCTAGTATTCCTGAGTTGCATTTAAAAAATGTAACCGTTGTTGACCAAAAAGGTAACTTATTATCGACAGGCGAAGAAGATCCTACATTAATTAAAGCCTCGCAAGAGTTAGAATATACCCGCAAAATAGAAGAAAAAATTATTAAACGTATTCATGGCTTACTAGAGCCGATCATAGGTACTGGTCGGTTTCGTGCTGAGGTTGCCGCCGATATCGATTTTAATGAAGTTGAACAAGCTGAAGAAATGTTTAACCCTGATTTGCCAGCTATTCGCAGTGAGCAAACAGTCGACGAACAACGCTTGGGCGGTGCAGCAGCTGGCATACCCGGTGCTTTGACTAATCAACCACCCGGTGGTGGTCAGGCGCCAGAAAATGCAAATCCAGGTGAAGACGGCGCGCCTGCACAACCATCAAATACACGCACACAAGCAACACGCAATTTTGAGTTAGATCGCACAGTGAGCTACACCAAACACCAGGTAGGTAAAGTGCGCCGACTCACAGTGGCTGTTGTTGTTGATGACAAACTTGCCCTCGATGCTCAAACCGGCGATGAGAAGTACATTACGTGGAGTGATAACGAACTGGATCGCCTAGCAATACTGGTGCGTGATGCGGTTGGCTTTTCAGCTATACGAGGTGATAGCGTCAATATTTTAAATACACCCTTTATTGATAATGGCGAAGAGGGGCTGGATATTGGTGAGCTACCTATTTGGCAACAAACTTGGTTTAAAGAGTTGGTAAAACCCTTCGCTGGTGTGTTAATAATTTTAATCTTGATTATAGGTTTGTTGCGCCCTGTGCTAAAAAGTTTGACACGTGCGGGCGAGAAATCCCGTGAGGATGAAGAAGCACAACAGTTGGCTGCTCTTGAAGCAGCAGGGCTTGGAAATTTCGATGAGCTTTCGGATGAAACTGTCACCTTAAGTGGTGGCGAGGCCTTAGCGTTACCGGGGCCGGAAGAAAGCTACGAGCAAATGTTAACAACCATTAAAGGCTTGATTGCTGAAGACCCGGGTCGAGTCTCGCAAGTGGTTAAACGTTGGGTGTCAGAATAATGGCTGAAGAAGGCGAATCAAAAGAGCTCGATATTTCTAAAGTAGACCAGGCGGCTATTTTATTGATGACACTCGGCGAAGAAGATGCAGCAGAAATACTCAAGCATATGGGGCCTAAAGAAGTACAGCGTGTAGGGGCCTCAATGAGTAATGTTGCCAATGTCGAACAGGCACAGGTGCAGGCAGTGTTGGCAAATTTTATGGATGAGGTTCGTAACCTTACCGGTATAGGTGTTGGTTCGGATAACTATATTCGCAATATGTTAGTCACCGCACTGGGTGAAGATAAAGCCAATGGTTTAATTGACCGCATTTTGCTTGGAGGCAATACCACAGGGCTTGATACCTTAAAATGGATGGAGCCACGCTCGATTGCCGATGTGGTGCGCAATGAACATCCTCAGATTCAGGCGATTGTATTGGCGTATCTCGATCCTGATCAATCGGCTGAAATTTTGGCATTTTTCCCTGAGGCAGTACGACTGGATATTATGATGCGTATTGCAGCTCTCGATACCGTGCAACCCAGTGCACTGCAAGAACTTAATGATATTCTCGAAAAACAATTCTCAGGCAGTTCGGGTTCACAAACGACCACAATGGGTGGTTACAAGTGTGCAGCTGAAATTATGAATAATCTCGATAGTAGTATCGAGGGCGATCTCATGGAAGGCATTAAAGAAATGGATGAGGAGCTAGGTAATCAAATTCAAGATTTAATGTTTGTATTTGATAATTTACGCGACGTTGATGACCGAGGCATTCAGGCGTTGCTGCGTGAGATATCCTCTGAATTACTGATTGTAGCCCTCAAAGGCGCCGACCCTGATCTGCAAGAAAAAGTCTTTGGCAATATGTCAAAACGTGCTGCTGAACTACTACGTGATGACCTTGAAGCGAAAGGTCCTGTGAAAGTCTCTGAGGTAGAAGGGGCACAAAAAGAAATTCTAATTGTTGCCAGACGCCTTGCGGATGCCGGTGAAATTGCCTTAGGCGGTGGTGGTGAGCAGATGTTGTAATTTTAATCTACTATAGTTAAGTAGCCCACACTAGGTTCAGCGCTTTCTTAGTTTAAAACGTCATAGTCGTTGTTTTTTTATAAGAAACCTCTGATAAGTCTGGAGAAGATTTTTTGGCCAGCGAAAAATCACCCATGGCTTGTTCGACGGTTTCATAGTTGACGATTGTATTTATGCAGTAACGAGATGTCATTATGGCCTCATCATTTGTCACCCGAATCCCCTCTGATGACCTTAAAGGTTGCGAACATTGGCTGTTACCTGAAGTGTCATCAGCATCTATAGTGCCCTCAGCAGAAAAAGAAGACAAAGACCGGCTCGTTGCCCAACAGCAAGATAGCATTGCCCCTGTAGACCCCAGTCAAGGTGAATCGATTGATGATGTTGATGTGCAAGATGTGGAATCATTTGAGATGCAGTCGCTGTTAAGTGCACAGCAATTGCAATCAATCACTGAGGAGGCAGAAAAAGAAGGGTTTGATCGCGGGCGAGAAAAGGGGTATGAACAAGGTTTGCTCGAAGGTAAAAAAGAAGGCCTTGCCAATGCAGAGCAACATATTGCTGAGCAAGTTAACCATCTACAAACGGTGGTTGATGCGTTGATGATGCCAATGGAGCGAGAGCAACACCTGCTGGAGGCTATGTTGGTTGATACTGTTTGTAAACTCACCCAAGCTGTTGTTAGGCGCGAGTTAGCGGTAGATTCAAGCCAGATTGTGACATTAGTGAGTCAGGCATTAGCGACGCTACCGAGGCCTTGCGACAAACTAGAGTTGTCATTAAACCCCGCCGATATCGATACTATTCAGCAGCATATTCCCGTGCCGTCAAATGCCGATTGGCACTATAATGCTGATGAGACATTGCTGCCTGGCGGTTGTCGGTTGCAAACAAAAGAGAGTACCGTTGATGACACAATAGAACACCGACTAGAACAATTACTGGATGACTTCGTTCATAAACGCTTATACGATGAGAGCGCCCCCACCCCCGAGGCACTTTACGCCGAGCAGTGCAATACCCAGGCCCCTGAGTTCGATAGCAGCCCTGAGCCTGATGACAGCCCTGAGCCAGATACTAGCAGCCTTGAGCCAGATACTAGCAGCCCTGAGCCAGATACTAGCAGCCTTGAGCCAGATACTAGCAGCCCTGAGCCAGATACTGACAGCCCTGAGCCAGATACTAGCAGCCTTGAGCTAGATACTAACAGCCCTGAGCAAAAGACAAGCAACCCTGATTTAGCAATTAATAGCGTTGAGCCAGACAAACAAAATCGTGCAATCGATAGTGCAACTACAACTGTCACTGCAACCGCCGATGATGTACTCCCTCCCGATACGCTAACGATGCAAGAAAGTAGCCACGGTGAAAAAGATGTGGATCAAACCCTGACAGCGACCCTATCGACTAAAGATGACGCTGCAACAGTGCTGCCGCCTAAGGATACACCGTGAGTATAAATTCCTTAGTCGAGGCATTACAAGCGTACCAGCCCGGTGTTATCACACCGACTAAACCCTACGTACAAGGTCATTTAACTCGTTCTGTTGGCATTACCATGGAGGCCGTCGGTGTGCAGGCATCCATTGGTGATCAATGTGCCATTGTTACCAATGATGGGTGCAATATTGAAGCAGAGGTAGTTGGTTTTAGTGACGACAAAGTATTTTTGATGCCAGTTAAGCAGGTCTATGGTATTCAGCCCGGTGCTCGTGTTATTCCGCAGCCAGCTAATCGCTCACTGTGTATCGATCAACATTTACTGGGGCGAGTGATCGATGGTCTGGGCCAGCCGCTAGACAATTTAGGTGTGATTAATGCTGATGAAAACCCATCGCCCACAGCGGCGATAAACCCCTTAGATCGCGCGCCCATCTCGCAGCCTTTAGATGTCGGTATTCGAGCAATTAATAGTTTACTGACTGTTGGCAAAGGGCAGCGTATAGGCCTTTTTGCCGGTAGCGGGGTCGGTAAAAGTGTACTACTAGGTATGATGACACGCTTTACGACGGCCGATATTGTTGTCGTTGGTCTTGTCGGTGAGCGAGGTCGCGAAGTCAAAGAGTTCATTGAGCACAGCCTGGGCGCTGAAGGATTAAAACGTGCAGTTGTCGTTGCTTCGCCTGCTGATGAAAGCCCATTAATGCGCTTGCGTGCATCGCAATTATCCAGCCAAATTGCTGAGTACTATCGCGACCAAGGCAAGGATGTATTATTGCTGATGGATTCATTGACCCGTTACGCACAAGCACAACGAGAGATTTCACTGGCCGTTGGCGAGCCACCGGCCACAAAAGGCTATCCGCCATCTGTATTTGCTAAAATTCCACAACTGGTTGAGCGTGCGGGCAATGGGCGTGATGGCCATGGTTCTATCACGGCCTTTTACACGGTATTGACCGAAGGAGATGATCTGCAAGACCCAGTGGCTGATTCAGCGCGCGCTATCCTCGATGGCCATATTGTACTATCGCGTCAACTGGCAGAAGAGGGTGTTTATCCCGCTATTGATATTGAAGCATCAATCAGTCGTGTGATGCCCAATATTGTCGAAGCCCAACAATTAAAACGCATGCAACGTTTTAAACAATTATTATCACGTTACCAAAAAAATAAAGATCTAGTGAATATTGGCGCTTATGTTAAAGGTGCTGACCCTGAAATTGATATCGCCTTAGAATATTTCCCCCAATTACAGCAATTTATTCAACAAGAGATTATTCAATCGGTTGATTATGGCACTAGCCAGCAGCAATTGGCACAACTTATAGATGCTTCATATCGAAGTGTAAGCCATAGTACAGGTGCATCAACACAATGAATAAGAAGTTACAGCTGGTGCTGGAAAAAGCAGACCGGGATAAGCAGAAGCTGGCAGAGCGTTTGCAAAAAGCACTCTCATTTCTCGGTGGTGAAGAACAGCAAATGGCACAGTTAAAAAGCTATGAAAGTGATTATGAAAAAAAGATTAACTCGCAAAAAAATGTGCAGTCAGCGGAGAATATTAGCCGTTATCGCTCTTTCTATCACCAACTCAATCAACTGATGGGTGAGCAACAACGAAAAATTATTATTGCGCAACAGCAGGTATCACATCTTCGCCAGTCGCTACTGCAACAGCAACAAAAAATGAAAGTGCTGGCGAAACTGGCTAAAGAACAACAACAACAGGATAATTCCCTCGAAGAAAAACAACTGCAAAAGCAAATAGACGACCTTTCTGCTCAGGCCGCCCATAAACGCTCGCGCTAAACTCGGCTACCTATTCATATTGGCATTGTCCTTGCTCTTATCTTATGAGTATATGAGTGCGGCAATGCGTTGCCGTTTGTTGACGCTATTGATGTTGATGATTGAGGAGCTACCATGGCGGATAAACTTTTTTCCGTATTGCCACCTGTGGCAGATGGGTTACAGTCGCTACTATTGACTAGACGACCCGATATTGAGACTGTATCGAACAGAGAGGGTTTTAAAGATGCGATGAATGAGGCGCAGCCCTTAGATGATCATCGCATAGAACGTGACATACGCGATAGTCATTCACACAATGATCATCAACAACAACGCGAAAACCCCCGCGGCAACGATACCGCTAAAGAGGCTCGTGAACGAGCCTCAGGTGATACTCCAGCATCGCAAGAGGTCACAAGTGGCAATCGGCAAAAAACTGCCTCTACTGGTAAGGCAGATGAAGCCCATAGCACGGCTGACAATGCTGGTACGAGTAGCGATACCGAGAGCGATACCACCAGTGAGTCTGCAACAACAGCTATAGCTTCTGAGGTTGGCACACTGATTCTTGATGAATCCCCAGAGACTGATGGGAGTATTGCCGTCATCGACATTGCCACACCGGCGAGTAATGACAAGGCATCAGTTACAGTACCTGAGGTCTTAGAAGAGTCGGCAGCTAAAACTCTGGTTACTGATGAAAGCATAACTACAGCTCCAGCGACGGATTCAGATGGCGAGGCTGCTACGCGCACCTCGACAGTAGCGTTAGCAACCGAGCCTGTTCAAGCAACGGTGAATGCTAGTGCCACTGCCGCGAATGCTGGGCGTGACAGTGCGCTAGGTCCAAGACAAACACCGCTCAACAGTAGTCACACCGCAGGTGCAGCTACTACGACACTTTCCTCCCCAGCCGTCGCTGAGGCAGCACTGCATACAGTAGCCTCAGGCGATACTACGGCCATCAAAGCGCAGCCTTCGGTGACGACACAATTAAGCCTTGACGGTGCTGCATCTAATAATAAATCCGTTGCACCTGCTGACATTGCGTTGACACAAGCATTTTCTGAACGAGCGGTACAAAAAGCGACACCAAACAGTGAAAGCAACACAGCGCTGCAAGCGATCAATCGACTCGCTCAACCACAAGCGGCCACTGCTGCTAGTGGATTAAAACCGCAAACCGCAGTGACTACGCCTTTTTCACAGCCTCAATGGGGACAAGCCGTTACTGAAAAAGTAATGTGGATGTCATCGCAAAATATTAAAGAAGCCGAAGTGCATCTAGACCCTCCAGAATTGGGACCTATTCAGGTTAAAGTCAGCGTGCAACAAGATCAGGCTCATGTGAGCTTTACCGTACAAAACGCAAGCGTACGCGAGGCACTTGATCAAAATGCGATGCGTCTACGTGAGATGTTCTCTGGTGAAGGTTTAGATCTGGTGGATGTTGATGTCTCTGATCAATCGCAAACCCAGCAAGATACACAAGGTGAAGAAGGTACCTCGCGAGGCGCGTCTAACCGTAGTAATACAACCGATGATGACAATGTTAGCGAGTCATCAGTATCATCTACCACAGGTTATAGTCTTGTCGATGCCTACGTATAGCCATAGCCACTGAGATTTACACTCCCTTCGCTGAGGTGCTTGGGCTTGTTATATTGGTCTATGCAAGCACCTTAGTCTTTCTGCTTCATTTTTATTGACGCCTTTCTGGCATATCTTTTGCTCAATCTATCAGTATCTATTGTAATGACGGAAAATTGGCATGGCTGATGATGATACTGATGCAGACGATGCAGCTGCCGGTGGCGGTGGTGGTAAAAAGAAACTTATTATTTTTATTGTTCTTGGCATATTACTGATTGGTTTATCCATCGGTGGGACACTGTTTGCCGTTAAAATGATGACACCGGAGCCAACTGTAGCTGAAGGTGCGGAAGGTGAAGAGGGCAGCGCAGAAGAAGAGCCTGAAGAAGAGATAAAAATGCCTGCAATTTATTTTCCATTGAAGCCGCCCATTATTGTTAATTTTAATGCCCGCGGTCGGCAACGTTTCCTACAGGCAGAACTGACCTTAATGACCCGCGAAAATGATGTGATTGAAGCGGTTGAACTGCATATGCCCATGATTCGCAATAGCTTAGTATTACTGTTTGGTGGGCAAGTGTACGAAGAGTTGCAAACGGCAGAGGGTAAAGAGTTATTGCGTCAGCAGGCATTGACAGACCTACAGAGTATTTTGGAACAAGAAATCGGTAAAACAGGTATTGAACAAGTGCTTTTTACTAACTTTGTTATGCAGTAGCAGATAGCGAGTAGGGCATACTGTTGTCAATAAAAGGTAGCTAATGTGCAAGATTTATTATCGCAAGACGAAATTGATGCGTTACTTCACGGCGTCGATGACGGCAATGTAGAGAGCGAAGAAGAGGGCGATCCCGGTGATGTAAAGTCCTATGACTTAACCACCCAAGATCGTATTGTGCGTGGGCGTATGCCAACGCTTGAGATGATTAATGAGCGTTTTGCCCGCTATACCCGTATTAGCATGTTTAATATGTTAAGACGCACCGCTGATGTATCTGTTGGTGGTATTCAAATTCAAAAATTTGGCGAATATATTCATACACTATATGTGCCCACCAGTTTGAATATGGTGAAATTCAGACCGTTGCGCGGTACGGCATTAGTCGTATTAGATGCAAAGTTAGTCTTTAAACTAGTTGATAATTTTTTTGGTGGTGATGGCAGGCATGCAAAAATTGAAGGCCGCGAATTTACACCGACTGAATTGCGTGTGGTAAAAATGGTACTGGATCAGGCTTTTATTGATCTTAAAGAAGCTTGGCGGGCTGTATTACCGATTGAATTTGAACATGTTAATTCAGAAGTTAATCCTTCAATGGCCAATATTGTAAGCCCAAGTGAGGTGGTTGTTGTCAGTAGTTTTCATGTCGAGTTAGACGGTGGTGGTGGTGAAATTCATATCACTATTCCCTATTCAATGATCGAACCCATTCGCGAAATGCTCGATGCTGGTTTACAAAGTGACTCTGACGAGCTTGATGATCGTTGGATAAACTCTCTGCGTGAAGACATTATGGATGCACGTATTAAATTAGAGCCTAATTTTGCAAGAACGAAAATTAAAATGCGCGATATCTTAGAAATGCAAGAAGGTGACGTATTCCCTCTTGAACTACCTGACTTCCATACGGTATTAGCTAACGGTATCCCATTATTTAGAACAACAATTGGACAATCGAACAACCATGTCGCTCTAAAGATTCATGAAATTATTAAACGACCAGTGATTAAGAGCCTATCACCGGTTGAGAATATCAACAAAGGCGAAGAAGCAGCCGATGATACAACTGATACAGCCGTAGGAGAGAATAAGTAATGAGTGATGATGTCGATCCTGATGATATTATTAATGGCATTAATGAAGGTGCTGATGAGGGTGGCGGTGAAAGTTCAGGCGAGCAAGATATGGCCGATGAATGGGCAGCGGCTATGGAAGAGCAGGTTGACGAAGAGCAGGCAGCGTCTGTCGACTTAGAAGAATTTGAAAATGTCGGAAGCAGCGCCAATGGTGAAGATAGCCCCGATTTAGATGTGATTCTCGATATACCGGTGACTATTGCCATGGAGGTTGGTAGTACATCGATTACTATTCGCAATCTGCTGCAACTCAATCAAGGTTCGGTTATCGAACTGGATCGCCTTGCCGGCGAACCACTGGATGTGCTAGTTAACGGTACCTTGATAGCACATGGTGAAGTGGTTGTTATTAATGAAAAATTTGGTATTCGTATGACTGATGTAATCAGTCCGTCAGAGCGCGTGAAAAAACTAGCCTAGCGAGGCCTATCATGATTGCATTGATGACATTATCCGACAGTGCAGCACTACCGGCTGCCAGTGCAGTGTCTAGTATTCCTCAATTAGCGAATGTAATGGATACTGACACAACCGTGGTGCAAATTATTGGCGGATTATTGGTGATTGTTTTATTAATTCTTGCCATTGCTGCTGTATTTAGACACTTGGGATTTTCTGGTATGACGCGATCAGGGTCAATGAAAATAAAATCATGCCTGGCGTTAAGTTCAAAAGAAAAACTGGTGTTGGTTGAAGTCGAAGGTGAGCAACTACTTATTGGAGTTTCACCTGGATGTGTGTCTCATGTAAAAACATTGCGCCCCCCAAGTGCCGTATTACAAGACCCCGAAGCAGCAACTACAGAATCAACATTTTCACAGCGCTTAATGAATGCACTAAAACAGCAAAACACACAATAATAGCATTAATGACACGACTATGTGTTGCAATAAGAATATGGTTTATCAGTAATAAGGTTGATAAGGTGAATGTAATACGTATAGCACTGTTTTTATTATTGCTGGTGAGCCTGCCTCAAGTATCTGCGCAACCCGCTGTTACCGTTGCCGATGATGACAGTCGCGCTACCCTCCCCATTACACGCAGTCTGCCCGGTCTACCTGCTGTGAGTGTAAAAACTAATAAAGATGGCTCGCAAGATTATACGATCAGTATTCAAATCTTAGCGATTATGACCGCGCTAACATTTATCCCTGCGCTGTTATTAATGACGACTTCTTTTACACGTATTATTATAGTCTTTGCCATTTTACGCCAAGCGTTGGGGTTACAACAATCACCCTCTAATCAAATATTAGTAGGTATGGCATTGTTTTTAACGCTATTTATCATGGGGCCAGTGTTTCATGAGGTCAATGCCCAAGCAGTACAGCCTTATATCAATGAACAAATCGATTCTAAAGATGCGTTGGCAAAAGTAATTAAGCCCTTTCACACTTTTATGCTCTCGCAAACACGTGAAAGCGATCTGGCTTTATTTATTCGCATTGCTAATTTACCCGCTTTTGATAAAGCAGAAGATGTACCTATGTCTATTTTAATTCCATCATTTATTACCAGTGAATTAAAAACGGCATTTCAAATTGGTTTTATTTTATTTATTCCCTTTTTAGTGATTGATATTGTTGTTGCCAGTGTATTGATGGCGATGGGGATGATGATGTTATCCCCGTTGATTATATCACTGCCCTTTAAAATAATGCTGTTTGTCCTCGTTGATGGTTGGGCCATGCTAATGGGTACTCTCGCGGCTAGTTATGGCATATGATGATATTCTTTAAGAGGTAGGCATTAATGACCCCTGAAGTGGTAATGAGTTTGTTCGGTAATGCGCTATATTTGTGTGTGCTAATGGTATCTATTATTGTAGGGCCAAGTCTTGCGGTAGGGTTGCTGGTGAGTATGTTTCAAGCGGCAACGCAAATTAACGAGCAAACCTTAAGTTTTCTCCCGCGATTATTGATCACACTGATGACTATTATGTTTACCGGTGGATGGTTGTTAACCAAGTTTATGGATTTATTTAACGAACTATTTATTAATATTCCACTCCTGATCGGTTAAGTGCATTAGCTATGGCGATTATAACCCTCTCTGAAGTGCAAGTGACCCAGTTTGTCGGCCAGTATATATGGCCGCTGACGCGCATTAGTGCCTTTTTGTTAGCAGCCCCTATATTCGGCACTCAGATAGTGTCAAGTCGTATTCGTTTAGCATTAAGCTTTGCCGTAACAATATTGGTTGCCCCTCTATTGCCTCCGCTTCCTGCCTTTAGTGGTTTCTCCCTGCCCATTATTTTAATATCAATGCAGCAGGTTATTATTGGATTAACGCTCGCTTTTGCAATGCAGGTGGTCTTTCAACTGTTTGTACTTTCAGGGCAATATATAGCGATGAAAATGGGCTTGGGGTTTGCCTCAATGAATGACCCCTCCAGTGGGGTTACTGTCACTATTATCTCGCAATTTTATTTGTTAACGACAACATTGTTGTTTGTCAGTATTAATGGGCATTTGTTATTGATTGATGTGTTGGTAAAAAGCTTTACGGTTATGCCTGTAGGTATGGATGGTTTTAGTCTGCAAAAATTTTCAGATATTACCCTTTTAGGTAGTTGGATGTTTTCTGGTGCATTAACGATTGCACTACCGGTGATGACTGCACTGTTATTAGTGAACGTTGCTTTTGGTATTATGAGCCGTTCGGCACCACAAATGAATATTTTTGCCGTTGGGTTTCCTATTACGCTAGTACTTGGGTTGGTATTGATGTGGATGGGTTTTTCTTCATTTTTATCCAATTTTTATGTGTTCACAGATAAGGGATTTATCTTTTTAGAACATCTTTTAGGAGCAGGTTAATGGCAGGCGATGATAGCGCCCAGGAGAAGACGGAAGAAGCCACGCCCAAACGGCTTGAAAAATCCAAAGAAGATGGGCAGGCCCCGCGCTCAAAAGAGCTGACAACAACCGCTGTACTTTTAACCGGTGCTATTGGCTTATTAATTTTCGGTCCTTATTTTGCGACTAAGCTGCGTAATATATTTCAATATAACTTTTCGTTTTCGCGTGAAACAGCGTTTGACCCACAATTAATGTTTACTCAGTTAGGGCACTCTTTTTATGAGGCATTGTTTGGGTTAATACCACTATTTAGTATGTTACTGCTAGCGGCCATTATTGGACCAATTGCATTGGGTGGTTGGTTATTCAGCACGAAAGCGATGATGCCTAAGCTTAGCCGTATGAACCCCATAGAGGGTTTAAAGCGCATGTTTTCAGTAAAAGCGCTGGTCGAGTTAGGTAAAGCACTGGGTAAAGTAGTTTTTATTCTCACGCTGACCATTATTTTACTCAAAGGACTGGCGGGTGAGTTTTTGGGGTTGGCATCAGAAGATATTGAAGAGGCTATTGTCCACTCAACCTTTATCAGTGTGTGGGTTGCTATTGCACTTTCAGCGGTGACTATTTTAATTGCGTTAGTTGATATTCCTTTTCAAATATGGGATCACAGCAAAAAATTAAAAATGTCATTGCAGGAAGTCAAAGATGAAATGAAAGATTCTGAAGGTAAGCCTGAAGTTAAAGGGCGTATTCGCCAATTGCAACGTGAGCTTGCCAATCGCCGTATGATGGCCGATGTACCCGAGGCGGATGTTATTATCACCAACCCGACACATTACGCGATAGGCTTAAAATATGATCCAGAATCAATGTCAACACCGCAGGTAATTGCTCGTGGTGTTGATCATGTGGCACTTAAAATACGGGAAATTGCTAATGCCCATCAAATAGAAGTTGTCGAATCACCAGTATTAGCTCGTGCGATTTACCACACCACAAAGGTTGATGAAGAAATTCCTTCCGCACTGTATATCGCCGTCGCCAAAGTATTGGCTTATGTCTTCCAATTGCGTAGTTTTAGAAAAGGCCAAGGTGAGCGCCCGGCCTTTCCCCATCGCGTAGATGTGCCTGATGATATGATTTTTGACCCCTAATAGGATAAACACCTTTGAGGTGGCACTCTTTTTGCGATAGTCATGATTATTCACAAATGACCGTCAAAAAAGCGACTTTACATGGAATTACCTTCCTTTAATGAATTTCGATTACCCTCCCGGCAAGTGGCTTTTGAGCGCGTAAAAGTACTTAGTCACGGTAATCTTGGCATCCCCATTATGCTACTGATGCTATTGGGTATGATGATGTTGCCATTACCGGCCTTTTTATTAGATATTCTATTCTCGTTTAATATCGCACTGTCTATCGTTGTGTTATTGGTGGGTGTGTATAGTCTTCGGCCACTGGATTTTGCTGTTTTCCCTACCATTCTTTTGATTGCGACATTAATGCGTTTAGGCATGAATGTCGCCTCTACACGTGTCGTGTTACTTGAAGGGCACAATGGCGGTGATGCAGCAGGCAAAGTGATCCAGGCATTTGGTGAGGTCGTTATTGGCGGTAACTATGCCGTGGGTCTGGTTGTTTTTCTTATACTAATTATCATTAATTTTGTCGTAGTGACCAAAGGTGCCGGACGCATCTCAGAAGTTAGTGCGCGCTTTACCTTAGATGCTATGCCGGGCAAACAAATGGCCATTGATGCCGACTTAAACGCGGGTATTATCAATCAAGATGAAGCGGGTATTCGCAGGCAAGACGTTGCCAGTGAGGCCGATTTTTACGGTGCAATGGATGGTGCCAGTAAGTTTGTGCGCGGCGATGCTATTGCCGGTATTTTAATCTTGGTGATTAACGTTATTGGTGGTTTATCGGTAGGTATGGTGCAGCATGAACTTGAGTTTCAAGATGCCCTAGAGAAATACATATTACTCACCATTGGTGATGGTCTAGTTGCCCAAATTCCATCGCTGTTATTATCGACATCAGCCGCTATTATGGTAACGCGTGTCAATAGCGCCGAGGGGATGAGCTCTCAGGTAATGTCGCAGATGTTCGCCTCGCCAAAAGCACTCACAGTATCGGCCATTATCTTGTTTATTATGGGTATTATTCCCGGCATGCCCCATGTTGCCTTTATTGGCCTTGCCTTATTATGTGCAGGTATTGCCTACAGTATTAATCGAAAAAATAATCAAGTAGAAGTCGAAGAAGTTAGTCCGGGAGGTAGTGGTGCCGCTCACCGTGGTGGCGCCAATCCTGCGCTACCTCCGGCGTTATCAAGTGGCGCCAGTGAAGGCGAAATTATTGAAGGCCAACGCGAAAATGCCGATATTAGTTGGGATGATGTAATGCCCGTTGATATTGTCGGTCTTGAGGTGGGTTACCGCTTAATTCCACTGGTTGATAAAACCCAAGGTGGCGAATTGCTGGGCCGTATTAAGGGGGTGCGTAAAAAGCTATCGCAAGAGACTGGCTTTTTAATTCCTTCCGTTCATATTCGCGATAATCTAGACCTATTGCCTAATCAATACAGAATTATCTTAATGGGGGTTTCTCTCGGAGAGGCCGAAGTGTTCTCGGATAAAGAGCTAGCGATTAACCCAGGCCAGGTCTTCGGGCAGTTAGAGGGTACTAAAACCCAAGACCCTGCCTTTGGGCTGGATGCGGTATGGATCGAGAAGCACAATAAAGACAATGCACAAACCTTGGGTTATACCGTTGTCGATGCCAGTACGGTCATTGCCACCCACCTCAATCAAATTATGCAAAAGCACACAGATGAAATGCTGGGCCATGAAGATGTACAGCAATTACTGGATATGCTGGCTAAATCCTCGCCAAAACTCGTTGAAGAGTTGGTGCCTAATACCATTACCCTCAATGTATTGCGTAAAGTCTTGCAAAACCTATTGCGCGAGCAGGTGTCTATTCGTGATTTTCGTACCATTGCCGAGGCGATTACCGCCCAAGGCCAAGGCTATAATGCCACTCAATTAACGGCCGTGGTGCGTATTGCACTGGCGCGACAAATTGTGCAGAACATTATTGGTAACGATAATGAAATGCCTGTCATCACGCTTGAGCCTAGCTTGGAACAAATATTGCTGAGTTCAGTACAACAGGCACAAAATTCTGGCGCTGAGGAAAGTACATTTATCGAGCCGCAATTAGCCGAGCGATTGCAGACAGCCTTGATTAACTCGGCTAAAAAACAGGAAATAGCGGGCAAAGTATTGATATTGCTCGTAGCAGCACCCTTGCGAAATTTACTGGCACGATTTGTACGTATGATCGCACCGGATATGCATGTACTGGCCTACAACGAGGTTCCAGAGAATAAACAACTGACGATAGAAGCTGCTGTCGGTGTAGATAATACATAAATAAGCGGTTTACGGAGAAAAAATTATGCAGGTCAAACGTTTTATTGCAGCCGATATGCGCCGCGCACTGGACCTTGTCAGGGATTCTTTAGGTGCTGATGCGATGATTTTATCAACCCAGCGACAAAAAAACGGCGTCGAATTATTGGCGACATTAGATGACCCTGCGACATTGGCAGCCACACCTGTTGCGAATGAAACCATTACCGATGAAGGTATGGTTGATGTTGATACACCACCACACACACGTTCAGCGCTGGATGAACAGTTGCCCATGCACAGTGATCATGTGTGGCGCGACCAAGAGGCTATGGCTGATGCAACTTCGCGTTTTAAAAGTGCCTCTCCATCACAGTCTTCACCCGCCCCGCAAGCGCCACTACCTGATTACTACGATGAGCATGCCAATCGATCACCCGATGCTATTGGGCTTGCATCGGGTAAAACGCCACAGCAACTCGCCTCAGAGATTGAGCGCGCGCGCACACGCATGCTGAGTGCACGCAAACAAGAAAATATGACCATCGAGGAATGGTCTGAGCAGCGCAGCAATCGCTCTAACCGCAATCAGTCTAGTCAGCGCCAATCGTCTCGTCATACCGATGCGCCTGTAGCGGCAGCACAAGAGACTTATACTGGTATAGAGCACGCGCCTTCGCGAGGGTACAGTGCACAAGATGACGGTGAAATTCAGCAAATAAAAGCAGATATCGCTGGTATGCGTGAGTTGTTAGAAACACAGCTACAGCAATTAGGGCAAATGCAAAAAGAGGCCTTATTGCAGTCGGCACTGCCATCATCAGCTGCTCAGCCAGTACTTGAATCAGGACGACCACTACAGGTCTTATCAACGCCACAAGCACAAGTCGATATTGCTACTGATAATGTGGTTACGCACACCGCTGCACAGAGTGTATCTCATACAAACCATCATTCAAGCACGAAACAACACTCTCAGCACGGCGCTATCGGAAGCCATAAAGTTGAGCCAATTTCAGTCAAGGCCACATTGCAACAGCGCCTGCAAATGCTTGGACTAACCAGCGATACCATTACACGATTACTGGCATCTATCAGTGGACTAAAAGAAAGCTCGCTGCGCAGCCCCAATAGTGATGCTATAGCAAGTAAAAACAGCACACTCAAAATATTATGGCCTGAGGTGTTAGCACAACTGGCATCGCAAATTCCAGCTGCGGTTAATGACCCCGTTGCCGATGGTGGTACCTTCGCTTTTTTGGGACCAACTGGTGTGGGTAAAACGACAACCATTGCTAAATTGGCAGCTCGCTACGTATTGCAACATGGTCCTGAAAACGTTTTGCTATTAACGACTGATACCTACCGCATTGCCGCGCATGATCAGTTGCGCTCACTGGGAAAAATACTTAATGTCACAGTAAAGGTCGTCGAAGACCTACATCAATTACCCGCTATTTTACGCAAAACATCGCGTTATTCACTGGTGTTACTTGACACTCCCGGTATGGCTAATGCAGATCTTTTATTGGCACAACATTTACAAATGCTAGAGCAGTGTCCGCATTTGCGCAGTATGCTTGTGATGTCGGCCAATAATCAACACCCTATGCTAAAGGCATCATTGCATACTTATCAGGCGGCTAATATCTATGGCTGTGTACTGACCAAATTAGACGAGTGTGCAAGCCTTGGTGGCGCTATCAGCGCATTAATCAGCCATCGTACGCCCTTGCACTATATTACAGACGGACAAGCAGTGCCTGATGATTTAGCCGTTATTAAACCGCATCAATTGTTAGCGCGTTGTCTTGAAATGACAAAAAAAGAATCGAAAGCGGGGTTGAAAGCGGCCCATTGAGAAAAAAGAGCTCCCTATAGATGTTCTTATAAAGCCGCCATTGTATAAAGCACTATAAGCGAGATGCAATAATGCATCTATACTAAAGAGATAGCGGGTTAATTGCCACAGGGACAGCGCAGTGATACTCGTTATAAACAGGCATAACTTTCAATAAGTTAGGTCCATTATTTGGAGTAGATTAATACATGAGTCATCCTGTACAGGTTATTGCGGTTACCGGTGGTAAAGGTGGCGTAGGTAAAAGTAATGTCTCGGTTAACTTAAGCTTGGCTTTAAGTGAACTCAGGCGCCGAGTCATGTTGCTGGATGCCGATCTTGGGCTCGCAAATATCGATGTATTGCTCGGTATTAAAGCACATAAAACGATAGCCGATGTTATCGCTGGTGAGAGTAGCCTACGCGAGGTAATGGTACAGGGCCCTGGTGGCATTCGCATTGTGCCAGCAGCCTCAGGTGTGCAGCAAATGTCGTCATTGACCCCCCAGCAACACGGTGCATTGATACACGCTTTTAGTGAATTGAGTGAACAACTCGATGTATTGATTATTGATACTGCCGCTGGTATCTCTGATACCGTAGTGAGCTTTGTACGTGCAGCCCAAGAGGTACTCGTTGTTGTATGCGATGAGCCTTCATCGATTACTGATGCCTATGCGTTGATTAAATTACTGAATAAAGACTACGGTGTATTTCGCTTTCGAATTGTCGCTAATATGACAATGACAATGCAAGAAGGCCGCAATCTATTTAATAAATTAAGCCATGTATGTGAACGCTTTTTAGATGCCAATCTTATTTATGTAGGGCATATTCCACAAGATGATACCGTACGCAAAGCGGTGCAAAAGCAAAAGGCAGTTATTGAATTTGCACCGCGCTGTAAAGCGGCACAAGCGTTTAGGCAGTTAGCTAAAAAAGTAGATGAATGGCCGGTGTCTTCGTCACCTCGTGGGCACCTTGAATTTTTTGTCGAAAACCTATTACAGCGAACGAGTGTAGAAGTTTAACATGGCACTGGTTGATGGCATTACTATGTATGAGCAAGCCAATACCCCTCCAGCTGATTTACGCATTGAAGACTATGCCGTATTAGTCAAGCGTATTGCTCAGCATATGATGGCACGTATGCCTGCCAGCGTACAGATTGATGACCTCATTCAAGCGGGTATGGTCGGTTTACTGGAGGCCTCGCGCAAATATGACACAACCCGTGGGGCGAGTTTTGAAACCTACGCAGGTATTCGTATACGCGGTGCAATGGTTGATGAAATGCGCAAAGGCGATTGGGTGCCGCGTTCAGTGCATCGAAATGCCCGGCGTATCAGTGAGGCTATTTCTACCTTGGAAGCAAAACTGGGCCGCAATGCTAAAGATGGTGAAGTTGCCGATGCCTTGAATATGGATCTCGATGAGTATTACAGCGCCTCTCACGATGCTGCCACCGGGCGGCTGTTTAGTATTGATGACAGCTTCGATAATGAAGATGATGATCTTAATGCGACCACAGATTTCAATTTCACTTTTATAGCACCACACGATAGTGTACAAAAAGATGCGCTCAAACACGCGGTAGCTCAAGCTATCAAGGGGTTATCTGAGCGTGAACAAATGGTGTTGGCACTGTATTACGATGAAGAGCTCAACCTGAAAGAAATTGGTCAGGTCTTGGGGGTAAGTGAATCTCGGGTTAGCCAAATACACAGCCAGGCAACATTGCGCTTAAAATCACGATTGGGTGATTGGCAAGCGCCAGTATAGCCGTTGTAAATCCTTTTATTGCAGATATTACTCAATATCTGAATCAGCTTTCTTGTGGCCATTATATTTAGAAATCACCATTCAAAAAAGTGCAAATCTCAAAAATTAATTTTCTATAAGCAGCTGTTTTTACAATGATTTAATGAAATTTAATGAGAAAACTGGCCACTTTGAAAACACCTACTAGACTATAGATAGACATTGAAATATAGGTCGAAAGGCGGAGGTTACATTGGACAAAAATATGAAAATCCTAATTGTTGATGACTTTTCAACAATGCGTCGGATTATTAAAAACCTATTAAGAGACTTAGGCTTTACTAACACGCAAGAAGCCGATGATGGTTTAACGGCATTGCCGATGTTGAAAAATGGTGATTTTGACTTTTTGGTGACAGACTGGAATATGCCAGGTATGACGGGCATTGACTTGTTAAAAGCAGTGCGTGCCGACGAGCGATTGGCGTCATTACCAACATTAATGGTGACTGCTGAGGCTAAGCGTGACCAGATTGTTGAGGCAGCGCAAGCCGGTGTTAATGGCTATGTTGTTAAACCATTTACAGCCGCAGCGTTGAAAGAAAAAATCGAAAAAATATTTGAACGTGTTTGAGTAGTTATCATATGTCACAGGCAGAAGAAAAGCTAATGGATAATCAACCCGTCGATTCAAGTCAAGCCTTTATTAATCAGCTGCAGGAATGCTCTGAAATTCTTGCTGAAAAGCTACAGGGCGATCATTACGATGAGGCCTCTAAGCTAATTAGCGACCTAATGGAAAGTCGAGATCAACATATTTTTCAATCAGTAGGTCAGCTTACCAGAGCATTACATGATTCTATCGTCAACTTCAACGTTGAGGGCGATTTAACTCAAGCGCCGCCTGATGTTGAAGGTTCAGAGATGCAAGATGCCTCTAATCGTCTAAATTATGTTATTGATTTAACGCAAAAAGCGGCCGACACAACTATGGATATGGTCGATGCCTCCGCACCGATAGCCATGAATCTTGCAGAGCAAGCCTCAACCATTAAAGATGAGTGGTCCAGGCTTCGCCAACGAGAAATGTCAGCTGAAGAGTTTCGTGCACTATGTACCAAAATGGAAGGTTTTTTCGAAAGTATGGATAACGGCACAAGAGAGATCAATGGTAACTTGCAAAATATTATTCTTGAGCAAGGGTTCCAGGATTTAACCGGTCAAGTCTTAAGAAAAGTGATTACATTAATTAATGATGTAGAAACAAATCTTGTTTCTTTAGTGCGTATCGCTGGTCAAGTTGAAGAAGTAACCGGGATTATTACTAATCCTAAGGTAAAAGATAGTAGCGAAACAGGCAAAGATCGAGATTTAAAAGGTGAAGGCCCTATTATGAATGCGGATAAGAGAGAAGATGTTGCCTGTTCGCAAGACGATGTAGATGATCTTCTCTCTAGCTTGGGCTTTTAATCCATTGCAATGCTTTAATTTGTTGTTTCAGCATTAAAATATACACAAGAAAAAGTGAATTAACTTTCATGGGAGCGTTTAATGAGTTTCGCTGATGACGAAGATATACTCCAGGACTTTTTAGTTGAAGCGGGTGAAATCCTCGAGCTATTGTCTGAACAATTAGTTGACCTTGAGCAGCGTCCAGATGATACGGATTTATTAAATGCTATCTTTAGAGGTTTTCATACCGTTAAAGGTGGTGCTGGTTTTTTGCAACTCAACCCAATGGTTGAATGTTGTCATGTAACCGAAAACCTCTTTGATATTTTACGCAACGGAAAGCGCGGGGTAACACCTGAATTAATGGATGTTGTGCTACAAGCCTTAGATGCGGTTAATATACAATTTGAGCAAGTTCAGCAACGCGAAGAAATGACCCCCGCAGACCCAGAGCTAATTGCGACACTGGGGCGTCTTGTCGCGTGTGAAGATTTATCCGCAGACGGCGCGCCCGAGGCCGCCGCTGAAGTAGCACCTGAACCCGAGCCAGTCTCTGCGCCTGAACCAACGCCTGTCGCCACTGAGCCGCCACCGGTTGCCGCTAGTGATAGCGATGAAATAACCGATGATGAATTCGAAGCATTGCTTGATCAACTACACGGCAAAGGCGGAACTCCAACGGCTAAATCAAGTGTGCCCGCAGCCCCCGCACCGGCTGTCCCCGCACCGGCCGCTACAGGTACAGGCGATACTATTACTGACGAGGAGTTTGATAATTTACTCGACCAACTTCATGGTAAGGGGCAGGGCCCAACAGTTAATCAGCCCGGCACACCTGCACCGGCGGCATCAGCGCCACCGCCACCGCCTGTAACACCGCCGCCACCACCAGCGGCAACGGCATCACCACCACCGGCGCCGAAAAAACCGGCAGCCCCTGCGGCGGCAAAAGATAAAAAACCAGCGGGCAACCGCGATGCTGCTGCCGCTGAGGCAACAGTAAGGGTCGATACTCAACGGCTCGATGATATTATGAATATGGTGGGCGAGCTTGTACTGGTGCGTAACCGACTGGTGCGTTTGGGTGATAACAGTAACGATGAAGCCTTGGGTAAAGCCGTTGGTAACCTCGATGTAGTGACGGCTGATCTGCAAACTTCCGTTATGAAAACACGGATGCAACCTATCAAAAAAGTGTTTGGTCGGTTCCCTCGTGTGGTACGTGACCTCGCACGCAACTTGAAAAAAGAAATCAATCTTGAATTAGTCGGTGAAGAAACCGATTTGGATAAAAACCTTGTCGAAGCACTTGCAGACCCACTGGTTCACTTGGTGAGAAACTCAGTCGACCACGGTATTGAAGCACCGGATATCCGTGAAAGTAACAATAAGCCGCGCACAGGTAGAGTTATTTTAGCCGCTGAACAAGAAGGTGATCATATCTTGCTGTCTATTACCGATGATGGCGCAGGAATGGATGCCGATAAGCTACGGGGTATTGCCGTTGAAAAAGGGCTGATGGATGAGGATGCAGCACAGAGATTATCTGATAATGAAGCCTTTAATTTAATTTTTGCACCAGGATTTTCTACCAAGAAAGAAATCTCCGATGTTTCAGGTCGCGGTGTAGGAATGGATGTAGTTAAAACGAAAATCACCCAACTTAACGGTTCAATAGAAATTGATTCTAAATTGGGTGAAGGCACACGGATGATTATTAAGGTGCCTTTAACATTAGCCATTATGCCAACACTGATGATTATGTTAGGTGCCCAGACATTCGCATTACCACTGGTGAGTGTTAATGAAATATTCCATATGGATTTAACCAAAAGTAATATTGTTGACGGCCAAGAATGTATTACTATTCGCGAACGTGCTGTGCCTTTATTTCACCTTAAACGCTGGTTAGTTAAAGGTGCCGCTAATGAAAATGAACCCAATGAAGCTCATGTGGTTATCGTGAGTGTTGGTACCCAGCGTGTTGGTTTTGTGGTTGATCAGCTAATAGGGCAAGAAGAGGTTGTGATTAAACCGTTAGGTAAAATGCTCAATGGCACACCGGGTATGGCTGGTGCAACTATTACTGGTGATGGCACCATTGCCCTGATTTTAGATGTACCGAGTATGTTAAATCGTTACGCAGGTGATATGTAATAGGATTTAAATACCCCTCCTTAAAAATGTTGCGTTAATATCTGTTGTTTACAGACAGTAGGTATTAGTGCAACAACGCTTATAGTCTCTCTCTTTATTTACAATTGCCTTTTTTAAATACCCAATAGATACATTTTTTTGCCTTTTCGGTATAGATTTTGCGTAATAATCATCAATCGATGTATCGCCGTCAGTTTTTAGTCATGAGGAGCATAGAGCGCGTGGATATCTTAAGCCTATTAGGCATAGTGATTGGGTTTGCGGCATTACTGGGCGGTAATTTTTTAGAAGGCGGAACTTGGCAGTCGCTCGTCAATGGCCCTGCGGCGCTCATTGTTTTTGGCGGTACACTGGGCGCGGCTATTCTACAAACCCCACTGTACACTCTTAAACGTTCGCTTAATATACTCTCATGGGTGATAACACCGCCAAGTGCTACGTTTCGAGAATCGATTAACAAAATTGTTCGTTGGGCAATGGCGGCGAGAAAAGAGGGCTTACTTGGTTTAGAGGTGATGGCCGAAAAAGAACATGATCAATTTTCTAAAAAAGGGCTGCAATTATTAGTCGATGGTAGTGAACCAGAGGCTATTCGTCGGGTACTGGAAGCCGACATGATTATTGGTGAGCAGCGCGATCAGGATGCGGTTAAATTCTATTCGAGCATGGGCGGTTATGCCCCTACCATTGGTATTATTGGTGCAGTGATGGGACTCATTTATGTGATGCGTAACCTTGCTGATCCCGGTGAGTTAGGCAGCGGTATTGCGATTGCTTTTGTAGCCACTGTTTATGGTGTTGCTGTAGCTAATTTGCTGTTACTGCCAATTGCTAACAAATTAACGATGTATATTAATCAACAGTCGCAATTAAAAGAGTTAATTATCGAAGGTATTATTGCTATTGCCGATGGCGAAAACCCCCGTGCTATTGAGTTAAAACTCAATGGTTATCTACAAACATGACTGCTGTGACACAGTTGTGGTAATAATAGTGAGAGCAGCCATCTATGCCGCGTAGACGAACGGTTGATTTGCATGTGAGTGAAGAGCGCTGGTTAGTCTCCTACGCTGATTTTGTCACATTGTTATTTGCTTTTTTTGTTGTTATGTATTCAGTTTCACAGGTCAGTGAGAGTAAGTATCGAACCTTATCGTCAACGTTGGTTGAAGCATTTAGTGAGCCTGAGCGCTCTCTTAACCCTATTCAAGTCGGTGATCCTGCATTAGCATCAGACCCGCAGGTTATTAAAAGCGAGCATCAAAGTGATAATCAAAATGCCCTTGATGCCGAAGGTGGCGCATTTGATAAAACAGCTGATTTGCCTCAATTATCGGATCAATTTTCACAGCAGTTTGCCGATTTAATCGATGATGAATTACTACAAGTCAATAGCAATGAATACTGGTTGCAAATTGCCTTGAACGATAGCATTTTATTTTCCAGTGCTGCTGCTACTCCGAGCCTGGAGGCACAAACTATCTTTGCCGAAGTTGCTGATTTATTAAAAGGATTTAATAATCCAATACAAATAGAAGGCTTTACTGATAACCAACCGATTAACACAGCACAATTTGCTAGCAATTGGGAATTATCAGCTGCTCGTGCAGCGGCGGTAGTGAAAATTTTAGCGAATAATGGTGTATCCCCTAAGCGCTTAGCGGCGGTTGGCTATGGCCAATACCAACCCATAGCCGAGAACGAGACACCCGAAGGGCGCTCGCAAAACCGTCGTGTGGTTGTCATGATTGCTCGTGAAAAAATGCGCCGTCCGCAAATATCCACTAAAAGTGCTATCACTGAGGCTGTTAGAGACGTTGCGCAAGAACAAACCCAACCCTACCCGCAACCACAACAGCAGCCACCAGAAAACAACCCGCAGCCTCTATCTAAAGAAGCGTCAAGACAGCGGATGGAGGCGTTAATTAACAGCAACGAAGGTATTGGTTTAGAGAGTGTTTTAACACTGCAACCCATCGATTCTGACGCAACTACTTTACCGGTTGAGCCTCGCAAACCTGATGACATTCAACCGGTGGAGCTAGAGGGGGGTGGGCTGTTATTTAGCAGCGACCCGGATTTACCGCGTAACCCTTGAGTATTAAATGGTTACCTCTGCTCAACAGGCATGGTAATTGCTCAATATTAGTTATTCAATATCTGTGTTAATAAATTGACGGTAAATGTAATCGAGGTGCACATTGCAAGTTTGGACGGTTGCTAATCAAAAAGGCGGTGTGGGTAAAACGACCACCACAATCTCACTGGGCGGTTTAGCGGCTGAGCAGGGTAAACGGGTATTATTAGTAGACCTTGACCCACATGGATCGTTAACCAGTTATTTTCGTCAAGATCCTGACACTATACCATTAAGCTCCTTTACGCTTTTTCAAGAGCGAAAAAATCTATCGTTAGAAACCATTGCACAACTACTTATGCCAACGCCTTTCGATAATATTGTTTTATTGCCTGCATCAACAGCATTAGCAACGCTTGAGCGCCAAGCGATTGGCAATGATGGCATGGGGCTTGTGATTGCACGAGCACTTGAAAAGATCGCTGACGATTTCGATTTAGTGATTATCGATTCACCTCCTATCTTAGGGGTATTATTAATTAACGCATTAGCGGCATGTGACCGACTGATTACACCGGTACAAACAGAGTATCTTGCCTTAAAAGGACTGGAGCGTATGGTGCATACATTAAAAATGCTCGGGCGATCTCAAAAAAAGCAACTAGACTATGTTGTAGTGCCAACGCTTTTTGATCGTCGCACTCAAGCATCTGTCAGTTCATTGCGTATGCTACGTTACCAGCATGGTGAACATGCTTGGCCGGGTAAGGTACCGGTAGATACTAAATTTCGCGATGCCAGTAAAGCAGGCGTACCGCCGGGTTTATATGCACCGGCAAGTCGTGGTGTTGAGGCGTATCGCAGTTTATTAAAATGGCTGCAAGTAGGTGAGAGCGATGATCAACAACCCCGTTACTGGCAAGCGCGCCAGTAGCGAGTAATGACTACGGCCAAGCCACATTGGTTTAGAGGATTATTATAAACGCGTTGGTACGGATATATCTGGGCATGTCTGAGTTAATCCATAAAAATTAACCCATGATAGGTGCAGGGATTCCTTCGATTAATTGATAAGCAGTGAAGTATCATGCGCCATTCAAGCGACAAACCAGCATCAACACCTCAGCATCATCTTGATAACTATTTTGATGGCCTGTTATCCAGTACAGATGAAGAGCCTACAGCTGACACTGTGTCTGTGGGGGATGAAGAGCCTTTAGCCACAAATGAGCCTTCAGCCACAAATGAACCTTCAGCCACAAATGAGCCCTCAGCGACAAATGAGCCTTTAGCCACAAATGAGCCCTCAGCGATAGACGAGCCCTCGGTAAAACACGACTCTCCTGTTGAGTCGCCGTCCACAATGACGGCACTATCGGGTTCGTTGTCTCAAACTACAACGCCTTCTCGCGGTATCAATACTGCAATATCCGAGACGACGAATGCCCCCGTTGAGAACCAACCAGCTGCCTTATCGAGTGATAATCAAACACCACCAAAAGCACCACGTGATAATAAATCACTCCCTAAATTGAATTACCTTGATGAAGAGCCTTTAGCAGTTACATCAAAGCCTTTAGCGGTTACAACAGAGCCTTTAGCAGTTACATCAGAGCCTTTAGCGGTTACAACAGAGCCTTTAGCGACTACAACAGAGCCTGTGTCAGAGCCCTCAGCGTCTTTATTAAAGCCCTCAGCGTCTTTATTAAAGCCCTCAGCAGCTTTACCTGAAACATCAGCTACAGATGCGACACAAAGCAGCGAGGCCGCCAGCGCTTACGAGCAACAGCGTGAACGATTAGAAAAGTTGTTGCTCAATGCAACGGCTAATACGCCATTACCAAATGCAACACCAACAACCAGTGATACTGCGTTAGACACGTTCACTGTCTGTGAGCCTGAGAGCCCTACGGTTGTCACTGACACCCAAGAAGCATTGACAACGGTGCTTGAGAATACCCCTCTTGGCGCCCAATGGTTAGATAATGGGCGGCCCCATTGGGCGCAACAGCGCTTCGATATTTTATTAGTTGATGTGGCCGACCTTACCCTTGCTGTGCCTTTAATTGCACTGGGACAAATTCAACCGATTAACAGTGAGATGACACCTTTATTTGGGCAGGCTAATTGGTTTATCGGCCTTCAGCCGATTCCCAATGGAAAAGTACGTGTCATTGATACCGCACAATTTGTTATGCCGGAACGCTACCAGTCATCGATAAGAGAACAATATGAGTATGTATTATCGATCAATGGTCGCCCTTGGGGGCTAGCGGTTAATACGATTAACCAGCCTATTAGTGTATCACCTGATGAGGTTAACTGGCGTGTCCAGCGCAGCCAGCGTGAGTGGTTGGCAGGCACAATAAAAGAACATATGTGTTCACTGCTGGATATCCCCAGCCTAGGCGAGCAATTAGAAAAAAATGATAAAAATGCTAAAAAAACATAAGTTTTATTATAGCCTTTAGTGTTTTTATAACAAGGATGGAATTAATAGTGTTTTCTGGCTAAATAACTGGCAGAGCGCTGGTGATTAACTATATTGAAGTAGATGACGAGTGTTTTTCGGCACTTAATTTATTGAGGACGTTATGACTATGGCGAGTAATGCACAAACAAAAGTCAGTGATGATCCAATGTTACAGTGGGTAACATTTCGGTTAGCTGGTGAAACTTATGGTGTTAATGTAATGCAGGTTCAAGAAGTGTTGCGATATTCAGAAATCGCTCCAGTTCCTGGTGCGCCTCCTTATGTGTTAGGTATTATCAACCTTCGTGGTAATGTTGTTACAGTGATCGACACTCGACATCGTTTTGGCTTAGAGCCTGGTGAAATGACAGATAATACCCGTATTGTCATTATCGAGGCGGATAACCATGTGGTTGGTATTCTTGTGGATAGCGTGGCTGAGGTTGTTTATTTGCGCCAATCTGAAATCGAGACAGCGCCCAATGTCGGGAATGATGAAAGCGCTAAGTTTATCCAAGGTGTTTGTCATAAAAACGATGAGTTACTTATTCTAATCGAACTTGATAAACTATTAACCGAAGCTGAGTGGGCTGAACTTGAAGAAGATATGTAATGTATCTATGCGCTGATCCGTGCTCGTAGTGTGTATATATTGTAGCGTATATAACTGTATCAATAAGAGCTAAAGAGGTAATAGCATGACTGAAATACTGTCGACTCAGCTACCATTAATTGCTGTAGGCATGAGTGCTATTGCCGGCTTTATTGCTGTAGCGGTATTTTTTTATAATCAGCGTAAACAACGTGAATTGTCTGCATTAATTTCGCGTTTACAGCATGATTTAAAAGTCGCCAATAGCAGTGCTATCGGTATGGGTCAGCATTTAATGGCACTGGAGCGGCGACTGCAATCTAGTGATCATACCGATACCGGCAATAGTGTGGTTTTGTCGAAGGCAAAAAAATTACTGGTTCAAGGCGGCGATGTTGATACGGTTGCTAAACAATGTGGCTTGTCTTACGCTGAAGTATCATTAATGTCTGCCTTGCACCGACAAGGTAAGCTCGATCCAAAAGTACGTCCTATCTCTTCTGTTGCTTCAACATCAGAGTCAATGGTCAATTAGGTAATGCCCTTGTGCGGCAATTAATATGATCCGCTATTGTATCGATAAAAAATACATTGTTGGCTGTGCTTGTAAAGCAGGGTTGATATGTTTATTTTTTTTAATCAGCGGTTGCGCGGTTATTGATATTGACGAAACCGAATATGTTGTCGATGATAACCGGGTCATTAATAAAGATAATCTCAACAACATTGTTGTCGGTGAAACAACCGATGACTGGGTGTTAACGCACATTGGCTACCCTAAAAAACAGACAGTAGATGATAATAATAACGTACTTTTTTCATACACCCTTGAGCGGCGCAATGTTAAACGTACGCGCCTGGTGCTGTTATATCGATCACGTAAGCTATCTGTTACAAAAGAAACACTGCATATTGAATTCAATAATAAGAAAGTAACTCGCTACTGGGTTGTTGTGCCCGTCGATCCCCCAAATACTACCGTTGATAAAAAAACATCAATGAGCCTGTCAAAAACCCATTGAGAAATGGCGTGCCAATGTATTTTTAGTTATTGAACGAGTGTCCGTTAGTCGTTAATTGTCCTAGCACTATCGTCAAAGTGAATACCTTATGAAAGTGTTGTGGCTATACTTAATCTACAGCAGCTTATTTGCTGTATCTAACGAGGATACCTGCTTAGTCGCTGTCGATGGTTGTGTTGATGCTCAATACATTCCCAATCAAAGAGGTGTCGTCGTGAAAAAAATAATCTCATCACTGTTATTTTTTATCGTATTACTTCACATTAATGTAACCTATGCTTCAGGTGAGGCGCCAAGTGGTATTCAAGGTGCTATTACTGTCAATGCGCAGCAAGCCTATAAATTGCATGGTTACGGGGCATTATTTATTGATGTGCGCAGTGAAGAAAACTGGTCGGTTGGCCATATACAAGGTGCTGTGCATCTGGATTTCTTAAGTAACTTTGAGCAGCTGTATCACTCTGATATTCCCCGTGACACGCCCATTGTTTTTTATTGTAACAGCCATAACTGTGTGCGCAGTGCCTACGCTGCGGCAACCTCTATATTATGGGGGTTTAAAAAAGTGTTTTATTTTCGCGATGGTTATTTTAACTGGATGGTAAATAATTACCCAGTTGAATTAAAATATGTTAAAGCCTATACCGAAGCCACAAATGACCCTAGTGTTGCCGATGTGTCCGGCGAAGTGGCAGCGCATGAAGGGGCCAACTAGATACTTCTTGGGTAGGTGCTTATATACAGATATGCAGTGCGTGATACAAAAAATAGCGCGCTACTGAGCGCGCTATATCAAAAGTTATAATACTGCTTACTGATTTTTATCGATAAGCAGGGCTGTGTTTATTGGTAAGCATTGATGCTCAAGTTATACAAACAGCTCAGGCTTTTTCTTTTTCAATGCTACTTCTTTCTTTTTATTGAAATAATTGTTAATAAAATCACATATTCGAGGGCGAATCTCTGTACGAAAGCGTGTGCCACTAAATACACCATAATGCCCAACGCCTGCCTGAATGTAATCATAATGCATTGATTCGGGAATATTTTTACACAGACTATGGGCAGCTTGTGTTTGCCCAATACCTGAAATGTCGTCAAGCTCTCCCTCTACGGTCATCAATGCGACCTTGGTGATAGCACCAGGGTCGACCAGTTCGCCATGGTGTTTAAAAATACCTCGGGGTAGCTTGTGCTCCTGAAAAACATCGACAATGGTTTGCAGGTAGAACTCTTCTGTTAAATCCAGTACTGATAAGTATTCATCATAAAAACGGCGGTGTTTTTGGGTGCTGTCGCAATCACCTTTCACTAAGTGCTGAAAGTAATCCCATTGGGCAGATATATGCCGATCTTTATTCATTGATATAAAACCACTGAGCTGAATAAATCCCGGATACACCTTGCGCATAACACCTTTGTTGGGCCAAGGTACGCTGTAGATCATATTTTCTTTGAACCAGCTATAGCTCTTTTGTTCTGCCAATTGGTTGGGGACAGTGGGTGAGCAGCGAGTATCAATGGGTGAGCCCATAATAGTCATGGTGGCAGGTAGGCTCTCGCTCTTGGCCGCCGACATCAGTGCCGTTGCCGATAAAACAGCAGGCCCGGGTTGGCAAATAGCAATCACGTTAATATCTGGGCCTAAAAACTCAAACATATCAATGAGGTAATCGATATAGGTATTGAGGTCGAAACGGCCATCTGCATAGGGCACATTGCGGGCATCGGCCCAATCGGTTACATACACTTCATGGTCTGCTACAAATGCTTGCACGGTATTGCGCAGCAATGTGGCGTAGTGACCCGATAGCGGTGCTACCAGTAATACACGTGGTTCAGTAGGGGTTTTTCCGTGGGCTTCATGCAGCGCATCGTCATCGCGTTTAAAGTGAATCACATCACAAAAAGGCTTTGAGTACACCGAACGAGGGGTAATCGGTACGGGATAGCTATTAATGCTAGTTTCAGTAATTTCCCAGTCGGGTTTGCCATAGCGTCTGGTCGCTGATTCAAATAAATCCAGCGCAGCGGCCACTGATTTCCCCATGGTGGTGTAGGCCGCAGGGTTCAACGGTGACTCCATTACCATTCGGCCTAGATCCACCCAGTGCCTCATGGGTGACACAACGGCATGATTGAGCTCATAAGCGTGATATAACATAACTAACTCCCAAGCATAGCTCTCCCAAAGAATGTATTGCTTGTGAACGGCATAAGCAACTCATTTACCCTGAAATACCTATTCATCAGATAAATGTAACTAATAATAGTTTAGTCTTACTATCAGCAATTTTTATTAGCAAATTGAAATATTTGCATTTTTCACTGTAAAAGTGCTATAAATTTGCCCAGTGAGTGCATAAACCTTCACGATTGCACCTGTTAGCTATACTATAGGGTGACAGGGCTAATTGCGATAGCTCTAATCGCTCTATATGTATACTTATGTTATGTATTTACAGTATTTATACAGAGTTAATCAAATTTTCCCAACATTTTCTACGGGTTTGTCAGTGTAAAGGATCAGTATTGCCAACAATAACCTATCAACAGCAGACTATTAACGTGCCTGCATCAGACAACGTATTAGAAACATTAGAGCAAGCAGGTTTTAAAATCCCATTTAGCTGTCGGGCCGGTGTTTGTCAGTCATGCATTATGCGTGCCGATGGTGATATCCCTCCCGCTGCACAGCAAGGGTTAAGTCAAAGCCAAAAAGCACAAAATTTTTTCCTCGCCTGCTGCTGTTATCCCACATCAGCGCTGGCACTTTCTAGTATTGGTGAACGCCTGCAATTACCCGCTAGAGTTGTCGACAAATGGCCGCTAAACGATACCGTTATGGGGCTGCGCTTAGCGGTCGATACGACGTGGTTTCCCGGCCAGCATATAACCCTTTGGTACGATGAACAGCAGGGGCGTTCTTACTCAATTGCCAGCCGTTGCATCGAGGATAGTACGCTGTTTGAAAAGGTCATTGAGCTGCATATCAAGCGCCACGAGCAGGGTGTAGTGAGTCAATGGTTGCATACTCAAGTCGCCACTGGTGATGAGCTGCTAATATCAAAACCTGCCGGGCACTGCTTTTATAACAGTAACCACCATGACAGCCCGTTGCTCATGGCGGCGACAGGCACCGGGTTAGCACCGCTATATGGCATTTTACAAGAGGCATTGGCCTGCGGGCACACCCAGCCAATATATTGCTACACAGCCGCCGCTGAAGCTGAAGGGCTATATTATCAGCAGGCGCTACAGGCATTAGCGCAGCAATACAGCCACTTTCACGCTATAGCGGTGGTAAAGCACTTACCTGAGCAAGCTGTCGATAATGGGGCCGACAGCCACTATTTACACGGTGATTTAGTGGACATAGTGTTACAGCAACACCCCGAGCTAAAAGGCTGGAAGGTTTTTTTATGCGGCTCACCTGCAATGATCAAGCAGCTGCGTAAACAATGCTTTTTTCACGGTGCTTCTATTCCTGATATTCTTACTGATGCGTTTGAGCTTAATGCTCCTGCATAGAGCAATAGAGCAGCTACTTTTTAAAGTGTGGTTTTGAAATAAAATCAGGCAGTGTCAGCTTCCACTTAATAACGGCTAGGCGCAGCAATAATGCACCCGTAGTGGAAACGACAAGTGCGTGATTACTGCCGAAACCTGCATAATCCATCAGCAAATAAAGGCCGCTGCCAAGCAGTGCAGCGGTTGCATAAATATCTTTCCTCAACACTAGTGGCACTTGATTGCAAACAATATCGCGGATCATGCCGCCGACCACACCAGTCATGACACCCATGACAATCGAGAGCACACCGGACTGAGTAATCGCGAGTGCTTTTGCTGTGCCAATCGCGGTAAACAGGGCAAGACCAAAGGCATCGGCAAACAATAAAAACCGGTGCGGTATCGGGACCCAGCGAACCATAAAAAATGTGAGCACCGAGGCCAGTGTTACCACAACAATATAACGGTGGTTAGCCACCCAGAATACCGGGCCACTGTCGAGCAGTAAATCTCTGAGCGTGCCGCCACCGAGTGCGGTGACCATCGCCAGTACAACCACACCAAAGATATCCATTTGCTTTTCACCAGCAGCTAGCGCGCCACTGATAGCAAATACAATAATACCGAATAAATCCAGTGCGTTGAGAATAGTTTCAGGTGTCAATGGTGTGCCTTGCAAAATGTGTTAACCGCGTTGTTATTTTTGTGTGACAAAAATCATACTGATACCGGCACTGATCAAAGCGCCGCCTAGACATTTACTCGGCCATTGGCGCGATAAGGTTTTAGTACGCATTTTAGTGTGTGCTGCCATCACACTATAGGTCATTAAACACAGAAAGGATAGCGCCATAAACGTGGTGACAAGCAGTGTAAATTGTAGCGCTAGCGGGGCTGTGGTGACAATAAATTGCGGGAATAAGGCCGTGGTAAATACGATAGCTTTGGGATTAGTAAGCGCAATCATTATGCCTTGGCGGTAAAGTGTCAACCACGGGGCCGAGGATCGTGTACCTACTGGGTGGTTCACCTGAACCCCGCTCGCGCGCCATAGCTTAATACCTAAATAGATCAAATAGGCTGCACCGGCTAATTTAATTAGCGTAAACCCTATTGTCGAGTACAGTAATAGAGTGCTTAGCCCCAATACCGACATCAATGACATCAAGAACAGCCCTGAAATATTGCCTAAAACAGTAGCCATTGATTGGCGTGGGCCATATTGCAGGCTATGAGAGGTGACGAGTAGTACCGCAGGTCCGGGGCTGGCAGTTGCCACAAAGGCAATAGAGCAAAATAATAGCCAGCTATCGATGGTCACTGTGTCTCCGGTCTATAAGGGTAAGGCGCAATGGTTGCCTATTGATCAATGTTGAACGTTCTGCGGCAGGTATTATAAGCGTTAATGGGGCAAAAGGGTGAAATACAATGATGTCTATAAGAGCGAGTTAATGGCTTTTCTCACTACTGATGAGTCAGGCGATGTGCGAGTAGAAAATGTAGCGACAACCTTGCCGTTGCGGTCGACAAGATACTTTGTGAAATTCCATCCAGGGGAACCTTGCTCTTTTGCTAACTGTTTGAATATCGGATGAGCTTTAGTGCCTTTAACCCTGACTTCACTCACCATGGGAAAGCTCACGCCATAATTGGTATAGCAGACAGTGGCTGTTTCTTGGGCGCTGGCAGCCTCTTGATTAAAATCATTAGACGGGAAACCAATAATCACTAGCCCGTCTGCTTTGTAGCGCTGATAAAGTGACTCTAGCGCACTAAACTGGTGGGTAAACCCACAATGGCTGGCCGTATTGACCAATAGTACCGGCCGGCCTGCGCTCAATTGACACACATCGTG
>Ga0193961_1000048_pt1 | contig 48330 bp, 44 predicted proteins | sample FB_4_MG_FD_140371 | JGI IMG/M metagenome (GOLD analysis project Ga0193961, IMG submission 140371) | Microbial mat bacterial communities from the Broadkill River, Lewes, Delaware, United States - FB_4_MG | ecosystem: Environmental > Aquatic > Freshwater > River > Microbial mats | place: USA...
GATAATAATCTAATCTGGATTGATTTAGAAATGACAGGCTTAAGCCCTGAAGATGACGTTATTATTGAGATTGCGACGATAGTCACTGATAGTGACTTGAATATATTGGCTGAAGGCCCTGTATATGCTATCCACCAGCCCGACTACAGGCTCGACGCTATGGATGAGTGGAATACCCGCCAGCATGGTCAGTCGGGTCTGGTGGCTCGAGTGCGCAACAGTGATGTATCCAGCGCACAAGCCGAAGCCGAGACTATCAATTTTCTAAAGCGCTGGGTTCGTGCTGGTCAATCCCCCATGGCCGGTAATTCTATTTGTCAGGATCGTCGTTTTCTCGCACGTTACATGCCGGCATTAGAAGCGTATTTTCATTACCGAAACCTTGATGTGAGTAGTATTAAAGAACTTGCTAAGCGTTGGCAGCCAGGCATTCTTGCCGGATTTAAAAAATCAGGGAATCATCTCGCGATGGATGACATTAAAGACTCTATTGCAGAGCTTCAATACTACCGGGAACATTTTTTTAAGTTTGATCACGATGCGCGGTGATAGGTTGCGGTTGTGAGCACAGGAGTATTTACAGGCTCGTGGATTATTGTTTAAGCCACGAGACATTTTAATTATAAAGTATTGTTAAGAGAGTTTTATCAAACAGGATACAGTGAGAGTATGTTGACTCTTCACGCTGGTATATAACTATGGCAGCTACACAGCATATTTTTCGCGTTAGGCGAAAGTATAATCAATGGGTTGCTAACCAAACGCTAGAAGATTATGCGTTGCGCTTTACGGCAAAAAAATCGCGTTTTTGGAGTGCCGATAAAGTCGCTATGACGGCACTTGGCGCTACTGCCTTTTTGGCTCTAGAGGCTATTGGCGGTGCTATTACGCTCAGTTATGGTTTTACTAATGCAATGGCAGCGATACTTGTTGTGGGCTGCATTATTTTTATTACAGGTTTACCGATTAGCTACTATGCATCCCGTTATGGTGTCGATATTGATCTGTTGACTCGCGGTGCTGGTTTTGGCTATTTAGGTTCTACCTTAACCTCGCTTATCTATGCCTCATTTACCTTTATTTTCTTTGCTATTGAAGCGGCTATTTTATCGTCTGCGCTACAGGCACTATTTTCTATTCCTTTATATATCGGCTATGTTATCAGTGCGCTCATTGTAATTCCTATTGTCGCCCATGGTATTACATTTATTAGCCGGTTTCAGATTGGTTCACAGCCAATATGGTTGACTTTACAGATTGTTGCAATCCTAGCTATTGGCTATAACGAAATTAATGCAATCGATGATTGGACACAATTTGCAGGCGTTAATGCTGAGCTTGATGGCACTTATAATAATCAGTTTAATGTTGCTCTATTTGGTGCTGCTGCATCAATACTTTTTGCAATGATGGCTCAGATTGGTGAGCAAGTAGACTATTTGCGTTTTTTACCACCAGTAGAAAAAGTATCTAAAGTACGCTGGTGGTTAGCGATGATTATCTCTGGTCCGGGCTGGATTATTATTGGAATTATAAAGTTAATGATAGGATCTTTTTTGGCCTTTATTGCCTTTTCTGGAGGTCTGTCATTTACTCAGTCAGCTGATCCTATCTATATGTATCAAATAGCGTTCAATTATTTAACCCATTCTCCCACAATGTCTTTGGTGTTAGCGGGCGTAATGGTGATTGTTTCGCAATTAAAAATTAATGTTACTAATGCCTATGCCGGTTCTATCGCCTGGTCAAATTTTTTCTCGCGCTTAACGCATAATCATCCAGGCCGAGTAGTGTGGTTAGTTTTTAATGTAGCAATTGCACTGTTATTGATGGAGCTAGGTGTTTATCGTGCACTGGAGAATATATTAGGTGTGTTTGCCATTGTGGCCGTTAGCTGGCTAGGCACCATTGCTGCTGATCTATTAATTAATAAAACGATTGGCTTAAGCCCACCAGGTATTGAATTTAAACGTGCTTATTTATACGATATTAACCCGGTTGGTGTGGGGTCACTATTTATAGCATCACTGATTGGTATTTTGGCTTATTTAGGCTTTTTTGGTGCTGTTGCACAAGCTCTCACACACTTTGTCAGCTTAGCTGTAACCTTTATTGTTACACCATTGATTGCGTTTATTACTCGTGGGCGCTATTACATTGCGCGCGCCCCTCTCGATGAAAAGACGAATGAAGATGATCAACAATGCTGTATTTGTGAGCACCACTACGAACGCGAAGATATGAGTTATTGCCCTGTTTATCAAGGGGGTATTTGTTCGTTGTGTTGTGCACTCGATGCACGTTGTTTAGATTCTTGCAAAGAAAACTCACGTTTTTCAGAACAAATAGTTGCATCATTAAAAACATTTTTGCCTGCAAAAGTTATCGCTCTTGTCGATTCACGATTAGGACATTTTTTAGGTATTTTATTGCTGATCAGTATTGTTAATTGGGGGTTGTTGTCACTGGTTTATTATCAAGTGCCCACTGTTGATGAAACAACACTGGTATTGATTGCTGATGCATTATGGATTTTGTTTTTTATTCTGCTTATTGTCTCGGGCGTATTGGCGTGGTTATTTTTGTTGGCTCATGAAAGCCGGGTGGTGGCACAAAAAGAATCTCAGCGGCAGACTATTCGTTTGGTCACTGAAATAGACGCCCATACACAAACTGATCAGGCATTACAGCAGGCAAAAGAAATCGCCGAGGCTGCTAATGAGGCAAAAAGTCGCTACCTCTCTGGTATTAGCCATGAGTTGCGTACGCCATTGCAAAGTATCTTAGGCTATGCGCAATTACTTAGCCAAGACCAAACTATTCCTGAAAGCCGCCGTGATTCAATAAGTATTATTCAGCGCAATGGTGATTATCTTGCCGATTTAATTGAAGGCTTACTCGATGTATCTAAAATTGAAGCCGGTAAACTTGAAATTCGCCGCGACGAGATGGATTTTCACGAATTAATGACTCAGCTAGAACTTATGTTTCGTCCTCAGGCTGAAATAAAAGGTGTCGATTTCATATTTAATTGTCCTGTTCGTTACCCTCAATATGTGATTGCAGATGAAAAACGGGTCCGGCAAATACTTATTAATGTACTGTCAAATGCAATTAAGTTTACACAAAAAGGCAAAGTTGAATTTACCCTGCGTTATAAAAATCAAGTTGCTGAATTTACAATTACTGATACCGGCGTTGGGATTAATGATGCTGATCTTGAGCGAATTTTTCATCCTTTTGAGCAAGTAATGCATGCTGACGATGCCAGTGCATCGGGTACAGGGTTAGGCTTAACTATTGTGCATTTGCTAACGGATATCATGGGTGGCGAGGTCGTAGTAACAAGTGAATTAGGTATAGGCAGTCAGTTTACAATTACATTAATGTTATCGCGTATTGACTCTCCTATTTTAACGCAACAATTACAAGCCCCAATTATTGGCTATGAAGGTGCACGTAAGACGATATTTGTTGTTGATGATCAAGCCAGTCATCGAAGTCTTATTCGGGAGTTGCTAACACCATTAGGCTTTAATGTGGTTGAAGCTGCTGATGCTCAGGTGTGCTTGGCTATGATTGAAGAAAGCTCACCCGATCTATATCTTCTAGATGTCACTATGACAGGAATGAGCGGGCTTGTGCTGGCAGAAGCACTGCGTGAGCAGGGTATTTGTGAGCCTATTATAATGATCTCCGCGGATGCGCAAGAGCGACACCATATCAACAACCCCGATGTGGCGCATAATTTTTACATGGTCAAACCTATAAAAGTGCAAACACTTATTGATAAGATTGGTGTATTACTATCACTGGATTGGCACTTTGGCGGAGCCAGGCCTAAACCTGTTTTCCCCGCACAATCGCGCGTATGGAATATTCCCGATCATATGTTCATACACCAATTGCGCGACTATGCAGAAATTGGTTATGCAAAAGGTTTTTATGATACATTGGAAGCCATAGAAAATGACAATTTATTATCAACAGAGCTAGTGCAATACTTATTTCAACTAGCTAAGCAGGTGAGGTTTGATAAAGTTATTGATATTTTAAATGGTAAACCGGTGCTCTAGTATGGCTATATTAACCTGCGCATCAGGCGTTATTTTAGTTGTCGATGATTCTCCAGACACTTTGAGCTTTTTGAATGAAGCGCTAGAGCGCGCAGGGTTTACTGTGCTTATCGCATTAGAGGGTAAGCAAGCATTAACTATCGCTGAAAAAATCACACCAGATATGATTCTGCTCGATGCCATTATGCCCAATATGGATGGCTTTGAGACATGTCAACAATTGAAAGCAAATAAGGCGTTAGAAAAAATACCAGTTATTTTTATGACCGGCCTGAGTGATACTGATAGTGTCGTTAAAGGGCTTGAGGCTGGTGGTGTTGATTACCTTCATAAGCCTATTAAGCCTAATGAGCTGGTTGCCCGTATTCGCGTACACTTAAACAACGCCCGTTTAACCAATAGTGCACGTAGTGCGCTAGATACAACGGGGCAGCAATTATTCACTGTCAATGGGCAAGGAAAGTTGATTTGGGCGACGCCGCTGACACAGGCACTCTTTGAACGTGCTGAACTTGATATGCATTGGCGCGATACGGTACTTGCCTTGCAATTAAGGCAGTGGCTGGGGCACCAACCTAATATTGGCCAGAGCTATCACTTGAGCGACAGTGCCTATCCACTTGAGGTCAGGCTGGTCGATTCAAGTGATAATGATGAGATTCTATTGAAGTTGATTGACCTGGAAGGGCCTACAGGGCCTGAACGATTGCAGCAAAAGCTCAATGTCACCGAAAGAGAGTCAGAGGTGCTTTTTTGGATAGGCAAAGGTAAGACTAATAAAGATATCGGCGAGATTCTCTCTATGAGTCCTCGCACTGTTAATAAGCACCTCGATCAAATCTATAAAAAACTGCATGTTGAAAACAGAACATCGGCTGCAACGATAGCTATTCGTGTCTTAGAGCAGTGGTGATACAGGTCATTTTGTAAAGGTGAATTTTTTTCACGGTTTAGGTGAAAAAGGGTCGTTTGTTTTTTGATCAGTCAAAACCTATTATAAATCCCATAGTGTAGTGCTTAGCTACACACACAGATGAAATGTTGGGAATATAGAGGTACTTGAAATGAAACGCGATGAAGTTACAGTTGTTCTTGATCAATATGGCAATGTTGATGTTGATTTTTACCTTCGAAAAGCTCACCAGCTAAGAAGCAATTATATCACTGATCGCCTTAGCAGCATTTGGTGTTCAAGCAAAAAGAGCGTTAAAGATTCTATAACTGCGCCTGTTCGTAGCCCTAAAGCCGCTGCCTAATTCGCTGATTAATAGACAGCGCTTATATTGAGAGGGCGATAAAGCCCTCAATCATTATGCTTTTTGCGATGCAAAATGATAATGCAGATAGTGATGAGTATGACACTGCCTATATACCATAACGCATGATCCATAATATGCAGTAATGGATTTATGGCGCCATGGCCAGAATGCCCGTAAGCAGGGAGTGCTGTTATTGCGGGCATTAATGCTATAAGCAGTCTTGAGAATTTAGTTGGTAATTGTAATAACCTGGCCATAGTATTATTCATGGGGCCTCCTTTAGTTGTGTTAAATCTGAATATTACAGCATGCCTTCGTTAACAATAACGGAGACAATGTCATTTAAACCCTGTTGTGTTTTTAAATTAGAAAAGATAAAGGGTTTTTCTTGGCGCATTTTTTTTGCGTCTCGCTCCATTACGTCTAACGATGCCCCTACCATGGGCGCAAGATCAATTTTATTAATGACGAGCAAGTCTGACTTGGTGATTCCAGGCCCGCCCTTGCGTGGTATTTTGTCTCCAGCCGAAACGTCAATAACATAAATGGTTAAATCTGATAGCTCGGGACTGAATGTAGCGCTTAAATTATCGCCACCGCTTTCAATTAATACTACATCTAAATCCTTATGCCGGTTACATAGCTCATCAACAGCTGCGAGATTCATTGAGGCATCTTCTCTAATCGCTGTATGTGGGCAGCCGCCTGTCTCAACACCAATAATGCGATCAGCACTCAATGCTTGATGTTGCGTTAAAAAATTGGCGTCTTCTTTAGTGTAAATATCATTCGTAACGACAGCGATATTGTATTGCTCGCGCATGGTTAGGCATAGTTCGCGTAACAGTGCTGTTTTGCCCGAGCCAACCGGGCCACCAACCCCGACGCGTAAAGTTTGCTTTTTCATTTTTTGCCTCTGTATTAAATTTCTATTCAGGTAAATGGTTAATAATGATCTCAGTGTTACGATCGAAATAATCGTGAATACTGTGTCTCATGCCAGCTACTGGCCATGCTCATCCCGGGTAAAGATGACCCAATAGCATCGTCTTCGATAGCACTGGCGTGATGAATAACAGGCGTTAAATCGTTCGTGAGAGTGATTAATAATTGTTGTGCTGCGCTCTGCCCCAGTGGTACGAGTTTGGTTGCTGCGGCAATTTGGTTTTCTAGCCATGACCATAAATAGCCTACGGCAATAGCCGATGGTGTGATTTTCCAATGTACAGATGCACTGGCAAACGCAGCAATAAAACTGTATTGCCTACCGATGTTGTTTTCTACGCTTAATGGTAGTAAGGGAACTTTTAATTGTCGTAATAGCCGAGCAAGTGCTTCTCCCATAGCTGTTTCTGTCAGCGCAAGCTCGGTGGTTTCTCTGCACGCTATCACATAGTGATTCCAATAATTAAACGCATACTGATCTTCTTGCTCAACTGCTGCTGTTAAACGTTGCAATAATGGCATATCAACTTTTGCAACGGATTCGTGCATAACTATATGTAGCCACTCGCCAACAGCCTCTTGATCACAGACCCACTGTTGTTCAATGGCATACTCTAACCCTTGAGAAAAGGCATACCCACCAACGGGTAGGCTGGCACTACTTAACTGTAATAGCCGCAAAAGTGCGGTGTCAGTGATGGTGATGGCCACCGCTATAAGCTCCTGATTCTGGTGTAAAAATAGCGCTTTCTTCTATTGTGCTCAACCCGAGTCGAGAGAGTAGATTTTCTAATACATAATCTGGTTTTATTCTTAGCCAGCGATCGCCAATTTCAATTTTTACATGGCGATTACCTAGGTGATAGCACGCTTGACTAAAGGTTTGCCAATCAGCGCATTGCGCTCTTATCACTGATTCATTCGCGCCTGCAACGACAATGATTTTCCCGCACCGAGTTTTTAAGTGTTCCCCAATGGTTAGTGTTTTTCCTCGCTCAAGAAAAAATCTGATCTCCACACCTTTTTCAGTTGTTGTTTTAAAGCGACCTTTTTCACGTAACTCATGATTCAGTACGACACTGTCATCAGCTGTTGATGTATAACTACATCGTTCATAAACTTCAACAAACATAAGCTAACCTTGCGTGTTTTAAAAAAGATTATAGAGTTGTGTTAATGGCAATGTTGTTGCCGGTTCACAGGTTAATAACTGGTTGTCAGCGTATACTTCATAAGTTTGTGCATCCACACTAACTTTAGGTGTTAGGTGATTATGAATCATATGTTGCTTTGTAATCGCTCGTGTATTGCTACAGGCAACTAACTGGCGTTGTAATTGTAACTGTTGTGCGATGTCTGCATCGATGGCCGCTTGACTGGTAAAGGTGAGGGCGGTATGGCGTGGTGCGGCACCGAATGCACCAAACATATATCGGTAATGAACAGGCTGTGGGGTAGGTATAGATGCATTGGGGTCCCCCATTGGTGCTGCAACAATAAATCCACCTTTAATGATTAGTGAAGGTTTAATGCCGAAAAAAGCAGGTTTCCACAGTACTAGATCTGCTAGCTTACCAACCTCAATAGAACCTACTTGATCGGCAATACCATGTGTAATTGCTGGGTTAATGGTATATTTGGCAATGTAGCGCTTGATGCGAAAATTATCATTGCGGTCACTATCTTGCGGTAGCGGGCCTCGCTGCAATTTCATTTTATGTGCTGTTTGCCAGGTACGCGTGACTACCTCACCAACGCGCCCCATTGCCTGTGAATCTGAAGCAATCATGCTAAATGCACCAATGTCGTGAAAGATATCCTCAGAGGCTATCGTTTCTTTACGGATGCGCGAATCAGCAAAGGCAACATCTTCGGGAATGCTGCTGTCTAAATGGTGGCATACCATCAACATGTCAAGGTGTTCATCAACTGTGTTAACTGTATAGGGGCGTGTCGGATTAGTTGATGAAGGGAGAATGTAGTCTTCACCACATGCTTTAATAATATCTGGTGCATGACCACCGCCAGCGCCTTCGGTGTGATAGGTATGTATAGTGCGGCCTTTAAACGCGGCTAGCGTATCATCGACAAAGCCTGATTCATTTAATGTATCAGTATGAATAGCTACTTGAATGTCAAACTGATCGGCAACACTCAAGCAGTTATCAATTGAGGCTGGTGTTGTCCCCCAATCCTCATGCAATTTTAAACCACAAGCTCCAGCAGCTAGCTGCTCTTCTAGAGGCAGTGCCAAGCTGGAATTCCCTTTACCTAAAAAACCTAAATTCATAGGCATCAATTCTGTTGCCTGTAACATCTTCCCTATATTCCATGGGCCCGGTGTGCAAGTAGTTGCATTAGTTCCTGTCGCCGGCCCTGTGCCACCGCCGAGCATAGTGGTTACACCAGACATTAATGCCTCTTCAATTTGCTGTGGGCAAATAAAGTGAATATGTGCATCTATACCGCCGGCGGTAACAATTTGGCCCTCGCCTGCAATGACCTCTGTTGAAGGGCCAATGATAAGAGTGACACCGTCTTGTATGTCAGGATTGCCGGCTTTACCAATGCCTGCAATGCGACCATCTTTTATACCAATGTCAGCTTTGACAATCCCCCAGTGATCAATAATAGTGGCGTTGGTGATAACCACATCGACGGTTTCGCTACTGGTGCGTTGACTTTGCCCCATACCATCGCGAATAACCTTGCCTCCACCAAACTTTACCTCATCACCGTAATGGGTAAAATCCTTTTCAACTTCTATGACTAATGCTGTATCGCCTAAGCGAACACGATCACCAGTTGTAGGGCCAAACATTTGAGCATAGGCTTGTTTATCTATAGTATTCATGATGCTCCTTCGCTGGTAGTCGAGGTACTATCTAATGGGCCCATGATGTCGCCACGAAAGCCATAGACAATTCTATCGCCTGCAAAAGAGACTAAATTAACAGTGCGATCTTGCCCGGGTTCAAAGCGTACCGCCGTACCCGATGCAATATTTAAACGAAAACCACGGGCAGCCTTACGATCAAATAAGAGAGCAGGGTTTGTTTCATAAAAATGATAATGTGACCCCACTTGAATAGGACGATCGCCACTATTTTTTACTGATAGAGTGATTGTATTACGCCCTGAATTCAAGGTAATGGTGCCGTCGTCTGTTAAAATTTCACCGGGTATCATGGCTGTTACTCGCTGTTAATTAATGGGGTTATGAACCGTTACCAGTTTGGTTCCATCGGGGAATGTTGCCTCGACCTGTACTTCTGTTACAAGATCAGCGACACCATCCATAACTTGGTCTATGGTGAGTATCTCTTTTCCGTAGCCCATCAGCTGAGCCACACTTTTACCATCACGCGCGCCTTCCATAATCTCTAAGGTGAGGTAGGCAATGGTTTCAGGATAATTAAGCTTTAGTCCCCGTTTTAAACGCCTCTCTGCCAATAAGGCAGCAGTGACAACCAATAATTTATCTTTTTCTCTGGGTAGTAAATCCATCATTATTACCTGTGTAAACTAAAGGGTGCTGACTCTTATAGACGCCAGTATTTATGTTAGCCATATGCGTGGTGCGCAGGCTTTGCGTTTAAGTAGTTGTGGCCGCAGTATTTCCCATAGTAGAGTAAATGCGTCTCTTGCCTGATTGGCGCTATCACCGAGATAGCGAGCAATACAAAAATGATTGACCCATGTGATAGCAATTACATGGTCTAGTTTAGCCGTGTTTATTGTTGTGCGAAGCATATTTAGGCACGCTTGAATCTCATCAGATGTTGTTTGGTGACTAAAGGGGCCTGCAATAAAAATTCCCGTAGCAGATCTTTTTTGCATTGCTACTGCTGCATTAAATATCAGCGGATTTTCAGCGTTATAACAAAAGCGCTCAATCAATAAAGGCATACCATGTCGATTAATACGCAAGTGTTGTGTAAATTGGCCTTGTGTAAATTGTTTTCCACTGGCAGGCAGCCCTAAGCAGGTAATTTCCCAGCCTATAAAGTGGCTATTATCATCGAGTTCTATCGTTGTTGTGAGTGCTGCGTGAGCACCATTGTAAATAATCGTCTCCATCGGGAACCATTCAACGGCAGCCCCTTTGTCAAGATTCAGTGTGACGATTTGCTGCTGGGTAGGATGCTGTTGTCTAGCGTGGTAAACACGGGCAGCACCTGGTGTGGTAATTAATGCCTGTGCGCCATCAGTAAGATGCACTGAAATAGTCAGTGTATCGCCTGATACTAAACCGCCGGGAGGGTGCAATAAATAAAGGTGAGCACAGTGCTTGCCTTCAGGATAAAAAGGTTTTTGTAAATAGAGTGGCCCGTGATGGCGACATTGTTTAAGTATGGTGCCGCGCTTGCTGTTACACAATAACAGTGCGAGTGAGGCTTGCCATTGCCAAAGTGGCGCAGTTTTTTCTTGAAGGTCTTTAGCGATTATCATGTTTCTAAACGGCTAAGTGTTGTTTGATTAGATCATCAGTTAGTGTGCTCATATTGCCATTGGCAACAATACGGCCTTTTTCCATTAAGCGAAATTCTTTACCTACCTTTCTAGCAAAATTTAATTTTTGTTCTACAAGTAAGACTGTCATTCCTTCTTGTTCATTAAGATGGGTAATAACATCACCAATTTGTTGAACAACATTAGGTTGTATACCTTCGTTGGGTTCATCTAGCAGTAGAATACGTGGCTCGATAACAAGTGCCCGCCCTATGGCAAGTTGTTGTTGTTGGCCGCCAGAAAGATCACCGCCACGTCGTTGCAACATATCTTTTAATACTGGGAATAATTCGTAAATTTTTTCAGGTATTTTTTTAAGTTTATCCGCTCTACATGCAAGCCCTATGCGTAGGTTTTCTTCAACACTCATTTGAGGGAAAATATCACGCCCTTGTGGTACATAGCCAACACCCATTGGCGCGCGTTTTTCTGCTGCTTTATGTGTTACATCAATGCCATTTATGCAAATACTACCACTTGTAATAGGCAGTAATCCCATCAGCGATTTTAGTAATGTTGTTTTGCCAACACCATTGCGCCCCATTAAACAGGTGCAGGAACCTGGAGTAATATCTAGCGACAAATCCCAGAGAATTTGCGAGCTGCCATATAGCTGATTAACGCCATTAAATTGAATCACATAGGCCTCATTTCTTCATTGTTGATGTGGTATTACTGTTCGCCTAAATAAACTCGGCGTACATCGTTATTCGATTGAATTTCATCCATAGTGCCTTCGGCTAATACACTCCCTTGGTCAAGTACAGTAACGTGTTGTGCAATACTGCGAACAAATTCCATATCGTGTTCAACAACAACAACAGTACGTTCACCGGCTAGTGATGTTAATAGCTCCGCTGTGCGCTCTGTTTCTTGTGCGGTCATCCCGGCAACGGGTTCGTCAATTAATAATAAACGCGGATCCGCCACTAATAACATGCCAATCTCTAACCATTGTTTTTGCCCGTGAGATAATGCGCCCGCCAGTTGTGTAGACTGGCTTGATAAACCTATAGTCGAAAGGACATCGCTAATTCTATCTTGCTGTGTTGTCGATAGGTGGGCTATTAATGTTGGTATGAGTGATTTTTGCGTTTTCAATGCTAATTCTAAATTGCTATAAACTGTTAATGCCTCAAAAATACTGGGTTTTTGGAATTTTCTCCCGATACCTAGCTGTGCTACTTCTGCTTCATTTTTTTCTAGTAAATTAATAGTTTGGCCAAAATAGGCTGAACCACTATCGCACGATGTTTTGCCCGTGATAACATCCATAAAGGTTGTTTTACCTGCGCCATTAGCACCGATTATGCAGCGTAACTCACCATCGTTAATATACAAATTAAGATCATTTAGCGCTTTAAAACCATCAAAACTGACGGTGAGGCCTTCAATATATAAAATGATATTTTTGGCTACGTTAAGCGCAGGTGCCTGTTCGTATAAAAAAGGCCACTGGCTCTCACGACTCCAAAAAGATCGTGTTTTATTCAATAGGCTCACGAGGCTTGCTCCTGTGATGAAGGCTTGTTATTTGTTGTAACTTTATTACGCTTTTTTTCTAAAATCCCCGCGATGCCTTTGGGGAGTAAAATCGTAACGGCGACAAATAAGCTTCCTAGCGCAAATAACCAGGCTTCAGGAAATAGGCCCGTAAAGCGTGTCTTAGCAAAATTGACTAATAAGGCCCCGATAATTGCGCCATATAGTGTACCTCTCCCGCCTACGGCTACCCATACGACAATTTCAATTGAATTTAATGGTGAAAACTCCCCGGGATTGATAATGCCAACTTGGGGAACATAGAGCGCCCCTGCAATTGCAGCGAGAATAGCTGAATAAACAAATAGCCAGACTTTATAGTGTTCCGTTTTGTAGCCTAGAAAGCGTGCGCGAGCTTCAGCGTCTCGAATAGCTACAATAACGCGCCCAAATTTTGAATTAAGAATAAAATAACTTAATCCGTAAGCCGTGGCTAATAGCACAGCCGAAAGGCTAAAAAGTGTTACTCTGGTTGTATTTGACTGTAGGTCAAACCCTAAAATATCTTTGAAGTCGGTAAGGCCGTTGTTGCCTCCAAACCCCATTTCATTGCGGAAAAATGCTAGTAATAATGCATAGGTCAATGCTTGAGTCATTATTGATAAGTAAACACCGGTTACGCGCGAACGAAAAGCTAACCAACCAAAAATGAATGCCAGTAGTCCAGGAATAAGAATAACCATAAGCATGGCAAACCAGAATTGATCAAGACCAAACCAGAACCAAGGCAGCTCTTGCCAATTAAGAAAGACCATAAAATCGGGCAAAGTAGGATCGCCATAAACGCCACGATCGCCTATTTGACGCATTAAATACATACCCATGGCGTACCCACCTAGTGCGAAAAAAGCACCGTGCCCAAGACTTAAAATACCGCAGTAACCCCAGATAACATCCACCGATAATGCTAATAGTGCAAAGCATAGGTACTTGCCCAGTAATGTAACGGTAAATGTACTGATATGAAATACAGAGCTCTCAGGTATTAGTAAGTTGCCAATAATAACGGCAAGCGTAATGATTCCCAGTAATGAAAAAAATGATTGGCTGGCCTTATCTGAAAAAAGGCAATGTCGTTGCGTCTCTGGTCCTATCATGATTCGGCTGCTCTACCTTTTTGTGGGAATAAACCCCGTGGGCGCTTTTGTATAAAGATAATAATACCGACAAGTACAATGATATTGGCGAGTACTGCACCGGTAACGGGCTCAATAAATTTATTAAATATACCTAAAGAGAACGCACCTACTAGAGTTCCCCATAGGTTACCTACGCCTCCAAACACAACGACCATGAAAGAATCAATGATGTACGCTTGGCCAAGGTTGGGACCCACATTGGTAATTTGACTAAGTGCAACCCCTGCAATACCGGCAATGCCTGAACCTAGGCCAAACGTTAACGCATCTACCCACTCGGTGCGAATACCCATTGATTTTGCCATGTTTCGATTTTGTGATACTGCTCTTACATTAAGGCCTAGCGATGTTTTCTTCAGTATGAGTTGCAATATTAAAAATACTAATAATGCAAAAAATAAAATATATAATCGATTGTAAGTGATAGAGAAAATGGGATTAATCTCCAATGCTCCAGTCATAAATTCAGGTGATAATACTTGTCTGTTTAAGGGCGAGAAAATGCTACGAACTAATTGCTGCAATAGTAAGCTAATACCAAATGTAGCTAGCAATGTTTCCAGTGGGCGCCCTTTTAAAAATTGGATAACGCCCCTTTCAATAATAATACCAACTAAAGCAGAGACTAAAAATGCGGCAGGTATGGCTACGAAAAGAGAGTATTCTATATGGTTTGGCATCAGTAATTGAATGACATACGTTGTATAAGCCCCTAGCATAATCATTTCGCCGTGTGCCATATTGATTACTCCCATTACACCAAATGTAATGGCAAGACCAGATGCGGCAAGCAATAATACGGAGCCAAGGCTCAAGCCAAAAAATATTTTCTCTAAATAATAATAGAGTGTAGTTTTTTGTTCTATTTTGATTAAAGCATGAGTGGCGGCAGCATTAATTTGGGGGGAGTCACTGGTGTCTATTAATTGCTGCAATGTGTTGCGTACTAAAGGGTGAAGATTACCACTGATACTGCTAATGGCATCGAGCTGCTGCTGTTGATCACTGCTATTTAATTGATAGATGGTTAAACCAAGATTAATTATTTTCAATACCTTTTTATTGGTTTCTGTTTTTGATGCTTTTTCAAACAGTACAGCAGTTTCTTTGTTGAGTGTTGTTACAATGCTGTTGGCAGCATTTTCTCTGATTGTTGGGTCGCTATTGAATAATTGTATGCGCGCAATAGCTGTGCGTAGTAACGAGCGTATTTTATTATTGGTTCTTATTTTTTTAATTAGTTTTTTAGATCGATTAATAGCTTGTTCAGGTTTGAAGATGTTAGTTGTTGCATAACTTTTGTCTGCGTTCTTTTTGGCAATAATAAGTTGTTTGCTATCTTTTATATAGTAGAGCTGGCTGTTGATTAATGCTTCAAATAAGGGGAGTGCTTGATCGTTAAACACAGTGAGAGAGTTAATAATACTTGGAATTTCTTTAAGCTTTGCCGTTGTTAGTGTTTGAGCTGTTTCTACAAAAGAGATGGTTTGTTTTTCTTGTTTGTATGGCGTGTTTGTTGTGTTTGAAAAACTATTGGCACAAAAAAATAGTGTTGTTGTGATGGTTATTAATAATAATATTGGTCGATTCATTGTATGCTCTATAGGGGTTCGGTATTGTGTGAATCGATAATCGGTGATTCTTGTACATGCTCAGTGGGCGGTAATAAATGAGTGCGACACACTCTCATTTATTACCGCTTTGTTTTTAGTAGTTTTGACCAGAGCATTGCTTGGTTACAGTGTTGTAATTACCGCAACTGATTTTAGGGTCTTTCCAATTGGCAATAATTTTTGCACTTTCTTTCAAGTGGTCAGTCCATGCATCGCCAGGTACTTCTGAATCCGTTGACCAGACGGTTTCAAACTGTCCATCTTCTTGAATCTCGCCAATAAGCACAGGTTTAGTGAAGTGGTGATTCGGTAATACTTCGGCAACTCCGCCGGTTAAATTGGTAACCTTGATGCCATACATGGCTGAGCGTACATTATCAACCTGTGTTGTGCCTGCTTTTTCTACCGCCTTTGCCCAAGCTTTAAAACCTATATAGGTGGCCTCCATTGGGTCATTAGTTACACGATTTTTATCTTTTATAAACGTCTGCCATTGATTGATAAATGCATCATTAGCATCGGACTCAGCACTTTGAAAATAATTCCACGCAGCTAAATGGCCTAGTAGTGGTTTAGTGTCAAAGCCTGAAAGCTCTTCTTCACCGACAGAGAAGGCAACAACAGGAATGTTTTCTGCTGAAATGCCCTGGTTGCCAAGTTCTTTATAAAAGGGGACGTTAGCATCACCGTTAATCGTTGAGACAACAGCCGTTTTCTTACCTTTGCCACCAAATTTTTTAATTGAAGAAACGATGCCTTGCCAATCTGAGTGACCAAATGGTGTGTAGTTGATCATGATATCTGAGGCTGCAACACCTTTGGACTTTAAATAAGCCTCTAATATTTTGTTGGTCGTTCGAGGGTAGACATAATCAGTGCCTGCGAGAACCCAGCGTTTAACCTCAAGTTCATTCATTAAATAGTCAACTGCCGGTATTGCTTGTTGATTGGGGGCTGCGCCGGTATAGAATACATTTTTAGATGACTCTTCACCCTCGTACTGCACCGGGTAAAATAATAACCCATTAAGTTCTTCCAATACGGGTAGTACCGATTTTCGCGAGACTGATGTCCAGCAGCCAAAAATAACATCGACTTTATCTTTACTGAGTAGCTCGCGAGTCTTTTCGGCAAACAGTGGCCAATTAGAGGCAGGGTCAACAACAACGGGTTCTAGTTTTTTCCCCAGCAGGCCGCCTTTTTTATTTTGCTCTTCAATCATCATTAATACGGTGTCTTTCAGCGTTGTTTCGCTGATGGCCATAGTGCCTGAGAGTGAATGTAAAACGCCGACTTTAATTGTGTCTGCGGCCATGGTGACTGACGTCATTAACGACAGTGCACAGGCAGATATTAATTTTTTCATTATCTAAAGCCCCTAATGTAATATATAAAGAATGGTGAACTTCTGGCGCTATTATTCACTCTTCATAGAATTTGGGTATGGGGCCTACGAACCCCCTAGGTAGGTTATTTAACGTAGAGACATTGCAAGGTATCTGCTGTATGGAGACTTTAGTGGCGTTATAGTTATAGTGTTGCCATCAGTGTGGCGCATTATGATTTAGTGGTGCTGTATGCAGGTTTACGGCTGTTTATAGGCAGAAGTGATGTCAGGCAATTAATTAGGTGGCGTGTAGTTGTGTTGAGTGCCCGTGTTATGTATCGGCTAAGGTGCACCTATAACATGATGCCGCATCAGGCTGTCTTAATAACTAAGCCAGCCTTGATGTAGGACAGTCTTACCGTAGCACCCTTATGGGACGCGATTGACGTGACTGTAGGGTGTGATATTGCCAAGCAATGAGACCTGGTATCGGCTAGTAGCTCACTCGAGTGGTGCCGTTGAGCTGAAGTAGCCTAACGCGCTCGCCAACGGTGAAAAACTGCTTATCCTTAACTTCTTGTACAACAGAGATAACTTTTCCGGTTTCCATTTTGATAGTAACTTCCTGGCCTTGTTTACGCGTCAGCTTTTCTTCGCCGGCTTGACCGGCAATGCCACCTATAGCCGCACCTATTACTGTGGCTATTGCTTGTCCTCGACCATCGCCGACCGAGCTGCCAGCAATACCACCGATAATAGCGCCACCAGCATTACCGATAATCCCTTCGCGGTTGCCTTCAATGACAACGGGTTTTACCGAAAGAATACTGCCGTATTGCACCTGTTGAACTTTGCGAGCATCCTCGCGTGAGTAGGTGTCGCCTGTCAGGCCACCACTAGCACAGCCAGCCGTTAATGCGGCAGCTGTAATAGTTGCCATGAGTAAAAATGAGCGGGGATTCACAATAATTACCTCGTTAGTCTCTAGTTGCTTCTATTAGAAGCTATATTGTACGGTAAGTTCAATTACCCAGATGTTGTAATCGTGCTATGAATTTGTATCATCTATAGTCTTAATTAAGGTATCAGATTGAGGTGTGCTAGGGCGTTTGATCTTTCGGCGGCGTTTTTTAGTGCTGTGTTGCTGTTTGAGTGCCCACTCGATATGTTCCCGTACTAAAGGAGATGCCTTGTCGATGTGATGGTTAAGACCACTGACTATAGCCGTATCAGCAGGTGCATTGCCAAGGCCAATGGCAAGGTTTCTCTGCCAGCGTTCATAGCCAATTCGACGAATTGCCGAGCCCTCGGTATAGCGTAAATATTCTTCTTCACTCCACAAGAACAAGTCCAGCAGTGTGCGGTCGTTTAGGTTGTGTCGCGGTGAAAAATCCAGCTCTTGTGTAGGCTTGGCGAATTTATTCCAGGGGCATATTGCCTGACAGTCGTCGCAGCCAAATACGCGATTGCCGATGGGTTCTCTGAATGTATCGGGAATTGCGCCTTTAAGTTCGATAGTCAAATAGGATATGCAACGCCGAGCATCGAGTTGATAAGGTGCGCTGAACGCATCAGTAGGGCAGACTTTTAAGCATGCCTCACAGTTGCCACACTGATTGTCTTGTGTGATGGTATCTATCGTCAAAGGGATGTTGGTTAGAATTTCGCCTAGAAAAAACCAGCTTCCGGCTGATGCATTGAGTAGCAGGGTGTGTTTACCTATCCACCCTAGGCCCGCTTTCTCGGCAAAAGCCTTTTCAAGTACCGGAGCGCTATCGACAAAAGGGCGTTGCTGAATGGGGGCGTCGGCTGCATTATCAAGCAATGGCAGGCTTGCGCTTTCCAGTTTTTTTGCCAGTGTAGCCAAGCGTTTACGAATAAGTTTATGGTAGTCACGCCCGAGTGCATAACGAGAAATATAAGCCTTAGAGGGTTGTTTGAGCACTTCGATATGTTGGGGGTTTTCCGGTAGGTAATCCATGCGTACAGAGATAACGCGCAATGTGCCGGGTACTAAATCTTCAGGGTGGTTGCGTTTATCTTGGTGGTGCTGCATCCATTGCATTTCACCATGGTAGCCTTTTTTGAGCCAGTGCTTAAGGTGGTTGCGGTGTTCGCCAAGGTCAATATCACTGATGCCCACTTGTTGAAATCCAAGTTCTCTACCCCAGCATTTAACCTCCAGGGCCAGCGCGCGCATGGCATCATCGCTAATCGCAATGTGGTCGAAATCGTGTGAGGATACCATGGTGTTATTAAACTCAGTTATAATGGGGTAATTATATTTTGAATACGAGAGTTTTGCATGTCATCAAGCGCGCTATCTACACTATCTTCGTCCAGATTGTACACCACTGAGCAAGTCAGAGCGCTCGATAGTGAAGCGATTGATAACCATGGTATCAGTGCGCGCATATTGATGAAGCGAGCTGGCAGAGCGGCGTTTACCCAGCTTACCCAGCTCTGGCCCAACACAGACAGTGTACACGTTTGTTGTGGTGCAGGTAATAATGGTGGTGATGGCTATGTCGTAGCAGCGCTAGCAGCACAGCGCCAATTATCGGTAACCGTGTGGACGCTTGCGCCCTCGTCAGGTCTCAAAGGGGCTGCTTGTGATGCCTTTGAATTTGCCCGACAAGCTCAGGTGCGAGTACAACCGTTTAATCAAGAGCAATTTGCACAGGCGTTGGCAGCCAGCAAGGTCCCTGTTGTGGTTGATGCTTTGCTAGGGACTGGTGCAGCAGGGGCTGTGCGCGAGACCTATGCTGAGGCTATTGAGGCAATAAATGCATCTGGGGCGCCGGTTTTATCGCTGGATATTCCTTCGGGAGTCAATGGTGATACTGGTGCAGTTGAGAGTGTCGCCATTGAAGCCGATGCAACAGTAAGTTTTGTGGGGCAAAAAATAGGTTTATTCTCCGGGGTTGGTCGCGCATTTAGTGGTGTACGTTATTTCGATGATCTTGGTGTGCCCTCAGTGGTTTTCTCGACTCAAGAGCCTGTGGCTGAATTGCTGCATGTTAGTGATATTGGCGCGCTGTTGGCCCCGCGTAACGCCAATGCCCACAAAGGTGATCATGGTTATGTGTTAGTAGTCGGCGGCGATTATGGTTTTGGCGGTGCCCCGATAATGGCTGCCGAGATGGCCTTGCGTGCGGGCGCAGGCTTAGTCGGCGTGGCGACACGCGATAGACACGTATCGGCGATCAATACCCGCTGCCCTGAGGCAATGGCCCAGGCTGTTGATTCAGGGCAAGCGCTACTGCCGTTGCTGTCGCGCGCGACAGCACTCGTAGTGGGGCCGGGACTGGGTACGGCAGCTTGGGGAGAACAGCTCTTTTATCAGGCATTAATGAGTCCTTTACCATTAGTCGTGGATGCAGATGGGCTCAATTTATTAACTGAGAAGCGTTTTGCCGACGTCTTTGCACAGTCAAATCATGCCGCTCGAATTCTAACCCCACACCCGGGCGAGGCCGCCCGATTGCTCGGGGTGTCGCCGCAGCATGTGCAAACTGATCGCATTGCCGCAGCGCGAGCATTGCAGTCGCGCTTTGGTGGTGTTGTTGTACTAAAGGGCCCCGGTACTGTCGTCGCTGATAGCACAGGGTGCATCAGTGTTTGTGATCATGGCAATCCGGGGATGGCCAGTGGTGGCATGGGGGATGTGCTCAGTGGTTTGTTGGGGGCGCTATTAGCACAAGGACTATCCGCTGACGATAGCGCGCGTGCAGGTGTAGCGCTACACAGTGCCGCTGCTGATCACGCCGCTGAATTCTCTGGTGAAAAGGGCCTTCTGGCAACGGATCTTATTCCTTATGTACGTGAGTTGATCAATGACTAAGTGGCGTGTGTTATTGGCCGATGAAGAGGCCACGGTAAAAGCAGGTGCTACATTGGCACAGGTACTTATGCACGATATTGCAAGTGCGGGCATTACGCTGTTTTTAGACGGGCAGTTAGGCGCAGGAAAAACAACCTTTTCTCGCGGTCTTTTGCACGCATTGGGGCATAAAGGGCCTGTCAAAAGTCCAACCTATACATTGGTAGAACCCTACGAACAGCTGGCCTTACCGGTTTACCATTTTGATTTGTATCGCTTAGGTGACCCTGAAGAGCTGGATTATATGGGGATTCGTGATTACTTTGCTCCCGGTAACTTGTGTATTGTAGAATGGCCCGAACGTGGTGCAGGGTATTTACCTACGCCTGATATGAGCGCAAGCTTAAGCCCCTTAAAACTTAAAGGCGCTGTCGATGATGAAAATGCTGAGCTATCGCAAGCATTGTTTGGCCGTGAACTAGTCGTTTGCTCGCACACGGCGACCGGGCACCAACTATTGGTGAAACTACCGCCCCCGGCATCATTCAGCTCCCATTCAGCAGAGTGCGGTACACTGTGACATAATGCGACGGCATTCATTAGCCAATAGCGGCACATCAAAGAAATAGAACTGAAGGAATAAGTGAGAAATATGTTGCAACCGCGCCACTATCTACGCCCTCTGTTATCATTGATGATATTTGGGCTTACCGCAATTATGGCGTCTGCCTCTTGGGCTGTGACTGTCGATAGTGTGCGTTTGTGGCGTGCACCTGATCATACGCGTATTGTATTTGATCTCAGTGGCCCTGTTGAGCATAAGCTGTTTAAACTCAGTGAGCCCGACCGTTTAGTGGTTGATGTAGATAGCACTACAATAAAAGCCGCATTGTTGTCCCTTCCTTTAGATAAAACCCCCATTACTCATGTGCGCAGTGCCATTCGCAATAATCGTGACCTGCGTGTTGTATTTGATCTGAATAAAGCGATTAAGCCTCGCAGCTTTGTGCTAAAAAAGCATGAGGGTAAACCTGATCGGTTGGTGGTTGACCTGTATGATAAAAACAAAGCGGTTGAAAAAACGGTTCAGCAAGTCACGGCAACCCCGACAACGACTAAGCGCGATATTATCATCGCTATTGATGCCGGCCACGGTGGTGAGGACCCTGGTGCTATTGGCCCTAATAACCTTCAAGAGAAAAATGTCGTATTGTCTATCAGTAAAGAGCTTGCCAGGCTTGTTAACCAGAAAAAAGGTTTTAAAGCCGAGCTAATTCGTGATGGTGATTACTATATTCCTTTAAAAAAGCGTCGTGATACTGCCCGTAAAAAGCGTGCGGATTTGTTTATTTCTATACATGCTGATGCCTTTAAAACACCGCATGCACGCGGTGCTTCTGTCTTTGCACTGTCGCGGCGCGGGGCAACCAGTGAAACCGCTCGGTTTTTGGCGAAGCGAGAAAACGAAGCCGACTTAATCGGTGGTGTGGGTAGTGTTAACCTTGACAATAAAGATAAGCTTTTGGTTAATGTGTTGGTCGATCTCTCTATGACCGCTACACTAAATGCCAGCCTTGATGTTGGACGGCACGTATTAAGCGATATGGGAAACATAGCTACGTTGCATAAGTCGCATGTTGAGCAGGCAGGTTTTTTAGTCCTGAAGTCGCCCGATGTACCGTCAATTTTAATTGAAACAGGGTTTATCTCAAATCCTAAAGAGGCTAAAAAACTGGCAAATCCTCGCTACCGTAAAAAGATGGCGCGCACTATTTTTAAAGGCGTTGAGCGTTACTTTAGCAAAAGCCCGCCGGCGGGTACTTATATTGCCTGGAAACAAAGTGGTGGCCGTGTTGCGCTCTACACAGTTGTTAGCGGTGATACGCTATCGGGTATTGCGGCGCGCCACCGTGTGAGTGTGGCACAGCTGCGACGCTTAAATTCACTACCAAAAGCGGGGCATATTCGCGTAGGGCAGCGCTTAAAAGTAGCTGCTGACAACCATGTTGCTTCGCTAGCACCCGCTAAGCCGACGGTCTCAACAATCGTTTATGTGATCGCCAAAGGTGATACGCTATCGGCAATTGCCTATCGCTATAAAGTAAGTGTAGCCGACATTAGACGAGCAAATGGCTTAAATGGCACCTCAATTCGAGTCGGGCAAAAATTAAAAATACCAACAGTAGCCGGCAGCTAAAACAGCGTTGAGCGCAGGCCCGGCAGGGCTTAATATGCGTTAATTTATTGATTTTGGTGTTGTTGTATATTGCTTGTCAATGTTGTCCATCACTAATGACTCGATGATCTCGCCAAACTCTATTGGGCACTTATAATCAGCGTGAGCCTGTTGCAAAGTTAAAGTACGCAAGCTTTCCTGGGTTTCACTAAGGCGCTGTTTAATCTCCCGATAGGTCATATCTTTATCGCTAGTAAAGCGGATCTGGTCGCTGTTAACGCGCTGCCTTGCTATGGCGCCTGTTAGTTTTTTATCACAACGACATTGTGCACAAGAACTGACAAGCCCACAATTATTTGTAGTAAAAGCAACAATTTTTGTACGTGCCCTAGAAAGTTGCTGTCTGAAATTAGCTTTTGTAATCGACAAAATTTCACTGGCTTGTTGGTGCTCCATTTCAAAAATATCACCCAGTATATAAGCCATGCGGTGAGCACTATTTAAGCATAGTAGCATTGAAAAGGTACAGGAAACGCGCAGTTCACTGAGCATTGCATTGTATTGCGGATGCTGTCTTAATGCGGCGGGGTCTTGTAGGTCGCTTTCAAGGTCTGCTTTAAATATATCGAATGTTAATTCACTATGGTTGCTAAATTTTTTCTTCTCGGTAATGAGAAAATTTGACGCAACACGATAAGCCCATGTTTTAAATTGGCTCTGAAACTGAAATGTCGATAGCTTTGTAATGATTCTAATCAGTATTTCTTGTGTTGCATCTTTGGCGTCATCTGGGTTTGCAAGCATTCTGAGGCTGAGATAGTAAATATCATCTTGAATGGCTGCAATAACGCCCTCAAGCGCTGATTTATTGCCCTCAATTGCCTGCTGTACTAAATGTTCTATATTCATACTCCCTCCACAGATTGTGCATGGTGACGTGAGTGTGTATACCATGCACAATCTGCCCTAGTTAACTATCTAACAATGAACCAATAACATCTAACTCTTCATCGAGCCCGTTACAGCCCGCTTCAAACTCAACATCGCTTTGCCCTGGAGACTGCAACAAAGTAAAAATAAATAAACTCCCCCCGGTGTTATCACTGACAACCCTGTGAGGGCCTTTCCACATCATATCCTTACTGGGGCCTATCGCCATATCGATTGTGCCTAAGTCTGCATTGCTTTCAATACTGAAAAATAAGGCTTTTCCTGAGATTGTGGTTACAATATAGTCGTCCTGCTGTTTTTCGATCGATGCGCAGAAGTTGGTAGCCCACTTCGGAAGGTTTTCTTCTTTGCTAAGCAGTTGAAATAGTGCCTCGGGTGTTGCGTTATAGCGTCTCACAGCCGTGTGTATCTTCATATTTTGCCTCATCATAATAGTCTATTGGATATTCAAGTATTAACTTAGACTGGTCGCAGTATCGATGTGTGACAAAATAAATTGATTTTTCTCGTATTGTTTTGCCCCGAGTGAGACATTTTAATTTTGTCTAGCACTGAAGCTAACGTACTATTACACTTTTATGCTTATGTGATTGCTCAATGGCCACTGATTAAGCGCTCTGGTCACTTTAATGAGAAATACAACCACGGTCTTGCGTACTGCAATACCGATGTTTAGCTTCTATAATCCATAGCTGGCCCTTTATACTGGGCATCTGATATTTGATACTATTTGATACTAATAGCTGCGATATAAACTATGTCTAAAATACAACGATTAAGCCCGCGTTTGGCCAACCAGATTGCTGCCGGTGAGGTGGTCGAGCGCCCAGCATCGGTCGTCAAAGAGGTACTTGAGAATAGCCTCGATGCGGGAGCTACTCGCATTGATATCGATCTTGAGGCCGGTGGTATTAAGTTGATCCGTATTCGCGATAATGGCTATGGGATTGACGAGGCGGACTTACCCTTGGCTTTAAGTCGTCACGCAACCAGTAAAATTGCGGTGTTAGATGACCTTGAGGCTGTTGCAACATTGGGGTTTCGCGGTGAGGCGCTGGCGAGTATCAGCTCGGTTGCCCGTCTTCTTCTCACCAGTAGTACCAGTGATGACAATGCAGGTTGGGCCGCTAAAACTGAAGGCCGGGACATGGATGCGGAGGTCGCACCCGCAGCCCACCCTTGTGGTACGACAGTAGAAGTGCGGGATCTATTTTTTAATACTCCCGCTCGGCGTAAATTTCTGCGTACAGAAAAAACAGAATTCAACCGTATCGATGATATCGTTAGGCGTTTGGCGCTCTCGCGCTTTGAAGTAAGCTTTCATGTACGCCACAATCAGCGGGTTATTCATAGCCTGCGCAGTGCGATGAGTGAGGCTGAAAAGGCCCGGCGGGTTAGCCAGATCTGTGGGCCTGCGTTTATGGATAATGCCTTGTCGATCGATATTGAGCGCCATGGGTTGCGTTTATGGGGGTGGGTTGCCTTGCCTACCTTTTCACGCAGCCAGGCTGATTTGCAGCATTTTTATGTCAATGGCCGGGCCATTAAGGATAAATTGGTCAGCCATGCGGTACGCCAAGCGTTTAGCGATGTGCTCTATCATGGGCGCCACCCGGCATTTGTGTTGTACCTAGAGCTTGACCCGGCAACGGTCGATGTCAATGTGCACCCGACTAAACACGAAGTGCGTTTTCGCGATAATCGCAGCGTGCATAACTTTATTTATAGCAGTCTTCACCACGCCCTTGCCCAAGTGCGGCCAGAAGATCAGCTGGCTGCTCAGTCGACACCTGCCTCGGTCGAGTCATTAACACGTGAGGCCGTGATTAGTGAGCAGCAAGCCATGCCCTTAGCGGCGAATGCTGTCAAATCTGTGGCCAGTGGTGGGACCAGTGGGTATAGCGAGCGCTACGCACAGCCTTTTAGTGCCGAATCGCCACAGCCGCAAATCAAAGAATCATTGGCCTTCTATGACTCTGCCGCCAAAGAGTCTGCGGCAGCGCTACCTGCTGCGAGTACAGATACCGATATCCCTGCGCTGGGTTATGCCATTGCCCAGCTTAAAGGCATTTATATTCTTTCGGAAAGCGAGCAAGGGCTAGTGGTTGTCGATATGCACGCTGCACACGAGCGTGTCGTCTATGAGCGTATGAAAACTGCGTTTATCCATGGTGCCTTACAAGCGCAGCCGCTACTGGTGCCGGAAAGCCTCGCGGTTAGCCAAAAAGAAGCCGACTGTGCTGAGAATCATAGCGAGGTTTTTGAGCGCCTTGGGTTTAAAGTAGAGCGCGCAGGACCTGAAAGCCTATTAATTCGCCAGCTACCGGTAGCGCTTCAAAATGCCAATGTAGATCAGCTCGTACGTGATGTACTGTCAGATCTATTGCAGTACGGCTCTAGCGAGCGTATCAACGAGCATATTAACGAGTTACTATCCACAATGGCCTGTCACGGGTCCGTGCGTGCCAATCGTAAATTAACGTTGCCTGAGATGAATGCATTATTGCGTGATATGGAGGCAACCGAGCGCAGTGGTCAGTGTAATCACGGCCGGCCCACCTGGACTCATGTTAGCCTTACCGAGCTGGATAAATTGTTTTTACGGGGGCAATAGTCGTGGGTAATACCGTTTTACCAGTACAACCTGCCGTTACCGGTGATAAGCCATTGGTGATTTTTTTAATGGGGCCTACCGCATCGGGGAAAACAGACCTTGCTATCAGGCTATGCCAACATTTGCCGGTTGATGTGATCAGCGTCGATTCGGCGCTGGTTTACCGTGGAATGGACATTGGAACCGCTAAACCTTCTCTGGCTGAGCAAGCGCGCGCGCCTCATCAATTGATCGATATCTGTGAGCCGGCCGAACACTATAGCGCTGCTGATTTCTGTCGCGATGCACTGGCTGCGATTTTGCGTAGTATTCAAACCGGTCGTATCCCCTTACTGGTGGGGGGGACTATGATGTATTTTAAAGCATTGTTAGAAGGGCTTGCGCCTATGCCCGCATCGACTCCCGAGGTCAGAGCACTGATTAATCAACAGGCAAACGAGCTGGGCTGGCCTGCAATGCATCAAATGTTGATGGACATTGACCCGATTTATGCCAGTACCCTTCACCCCAATCACTCACAGCGTATTGGCAGAGCACTTGAGGTTTATCGTCTCAGTGGTAAAACGATGAGTGATTTTCGCGATTTACAATCGCAACACCCCGCTCATGGTTTAAGTGAGCGTTGCAATATTGTACAGATAGGGCTGTTGCTAAGTGATCGAGCGCGGCTTCATCAGCGTATAGAGACACGGTTTATGCAGATGTTGGCGTCTGGCTTTGTCGATGAAGTGAAAACCTTGCGCATGCAAACTAATCTGCACCTGGATTTACCCGCGATACGCGCTGTTGGCTACCGCCAGATATGGCAGCACCTCGATGGAGAATTCGACTACAATGAAATGGTCGCGCGTGGTCTGGCGTCAACTCGCCAGTTAGCGAAGCGTCAAATGACGTGGTTGCGAGGCTGGGAGAATATAAATCACATCATAATGGATCGATCTGTTAACGCTGAGGTCAATAAATTACAGCAATTAACGGAAATTGTGCATCAGGCCTTGAATTTGTTACCAATAAAGGCCATATAATGGGCTGGGATACTTTATACTGTCTCTCGTCAATATACGCTTAGTCATTTTTACAGATAGTAGATTTTTTAGGTGCAATTTGCCGAGCCGATTTGCTCGCTGGCACCCATAGTAACGAGAGAACTTTTTTGTTCAAAAAAACAGCCATTGCTGTACTGAAATCACTTTGAGAGCGAATGGCTTTCTAGGTACGCACAGGCTACTTGAATAAATAAAGAACAATCGACAATGGGTACTGTTAGATAATCTGTAAATGACCCTTCAAAAATTTTTAAGGAGAATAAATCATGTCAAAAGGGCATAGTTTACAAGACCCTTATCTTAACGTTTTACGTAAAGAGCGCGTCCCTGTTTCTATCTACCTTGTAAACGGCATTAAACTTCAGGGACAAGTTGAGTCTTTTGATCAATTTGTTATTTTGTTGAAGAATACCGTTAGTCAAATGGTTTATAAACATGCCATATCAACAGTGGTTCCAGCACGAGCAGTTCGCGTGCCTATGGTTAACCCTGGCGCATCTGATGAAGATGAGCAAGAGGTTTAATCCGGGGTCAGCTATTGTTTTTTGACCGTCCCGACTCAGGTGAATTGGCAGTTTTGGTTCACCTAGAGTTGCCTCATGGAAATAACGACCCCCGTGAGTTTGAAGAGCTTGTGCTCTCTGCTGGTGGCGATCCTGTGACATTTGTGACGGGTAAGCGAGCTGTGCCTAACGCTAAATGGTTTGTGGGTTCAGGAAAGGTTGATGAACTGCGCGATGCTGTAGTCTTACACAATGCGCAATTAGTGATTTTTAATCACATTCTTTCGCCGAGCCAGGAGCGTAATTTAGAGCACTCCCTATCGTGCCGTGTGCTTGATCGCACAGGGCTGATTCTTGATATTTTTGCTCAGCGTGCACGCACCCATGAGGGTAAGTTGCAAGTTGAGTTGGCGCAATTGCGCCATATGTCCACTCGATTAATTCGTGGTTGGACTCACCTTGAACGGCAAAAAGGCGGCATTGGTCTGCGTGGCCCCGGTGAGACTCAGCTGGAAACCGATCGGCGCCTACTGCGTGAACGCATTAAATCCATCGATAAGCGCTTAGATAAAGTGCGTCGTCAGCGAGATCAGGGGCGACGTTCCCGGCTGCGTGCCTCTGTGCCGACTGTCTCTCTTGTTGGCTATACTAATGCGGGTAAATCAACACTGTTTAATGCGATAACACAAGCCGATGTCTATGCCCAAGATCAGCTTTTTGCAACGCTCGACCCGACTATGCGCCGTGTTGATCTGCCTAGTGTAGGCTCTGCGGTGCTGGCTGATACGGTAGGATTTATTAGTGACTTGCCGCACCGTTTAGTCGAGGCATTTCGAGCGACTTTAGAAGAGGCAAGCCATTCGACATTGCTGTTACACGTGATCGATAGTGCGGCAGAAGAGCGCCAGCGCAATATAGAACAGGTCGTTGCCGTTCTCGATGAGATCGATGCAGGTGAGCTGCCGGTGCTTAAGGTGTATAACAAAATTGACTTGCTGGCCGATCATATGCCTCGAATCGAGCGCAATGATGATGGTGTTCCAGTTGCGGTATGGCTGTCTGCTCATGCGGGCGTGGGGATTGATTTGCTACTTGAGGCGTTGGCTGAGCGTCTGGGTGCCAATATCATCAGCGAGTGTCTGCATTTGCCCAGTGAGCTTGGCCGGTTGCGAGCGAAGCTCTACCAGCGCGATGCAGTCTTAAATGAAGACTACCGCGAAGACGGTTCTAGTGAATTGTCTATTCGTATTCCAGAGGCTGATCTTCGGCAAATTCTCAGCTCAGAAGGCTTAAATCTTAATGATATGCACCGGTTAAATGACAATAAAGCGTTAATATTGCCTCATAAGTTAGAAGATGATGATATAACTTGGCAGTAGTCGTTGTAAGGTGGCATATTATTGTACAGTAGTACGCAGTACTGACTATATGTAATTAACATACACTTTTTAAGTGTATTGAAATCAGCTATATGATTGAAATAATTCTCGAAAAATAGCTGAGCTTTGTTAGAATCGCAATGCATAAGCGTTCGTAACTCTTTTATTCATTATATCCAAGCGGAGAAACTGTATGGCCTGGAACGAACCGGGTGGCAATAATCAGGATCCTTGGGGTGGTCGTAAGAAAAACGATGGCCCACCAGACCTTGATGAGGCACTGAAGAATTTCCAAAATAAAGTCAACAAAATATTTGGTGGCAAAGGCGGTGGTAATAGCTCGGGCGGTGGCTCTGGCTCATCGGCATTTGCAGGTGGCTTTTTAGTGATCGTAGTGCTTGTGCTGTTGGGTCTTACAGTAATGAACTCTATCTATGTGATCGATGAGAAAGAGCGTGCTGTAGTGCTTCGCTTTGGTGTTTATAACGACACCAAACAACCGGGTTTGCACATTATACTGCCGTTGGTTCACCAAGTATTTGTCGTCAACACCACTGAGGTAGAAGATTACAGTACTGGCGGTTTAATGCTCACTGAAGACGAAAGCATTGTTGAGCTGCCGGTTACCGTCCAATACAACATCGCTAATGCCAGAGATTATGTGTTGAATGTCCGCAATCCAAGAACCAGTCTTGAACATGCCACTGACAGTGCTTTGCGTCATGTTGTCGGTTCAAGTGAGCTTAATCAAGTACTTGGTGAAGGGCGTAATGCGCTGCGTGATAAAATGCGTGAGCGCTTACAAGGGTACCTGGATGACTATGAAACGGGTATCAATATTGTAGAGGTCAACATTCGCAAAGGTGAGCCACCAACGGAAGTGAAAGCGGCTTTTGATGATGTGATCAAGGCAAAAGAAGATGAAGAGCGCTTTAAAAACGAAGCTCAGGCCTACGCCAATGGCGTTGTCCCCGTTGCTCGTGGTGCTGCTCAACGTACTATCGAAGAGGCTAACGCCTATAAAGAGCAGGTTATTGCTAAAGCTGTTGGTGAGGCTGATCGTTTTAATAAGCTGCTCGTAGAGTACAAAAAAGCACCTGAGGTAACCCGAGAGCGTTTGTATCTCGATGCGATTCAGCAGGTGATGGCAAATAGCTCGAAAGTGATGATCGATGTTGAAGGGGGTAATAATATGATGTACTTGCCTTTAGATAAAATCGTGACTGAATCCTCGCGTTCTGTATCGTCCTCATCGAACGGATTGTCAGCAGATGATATCCGCCAGATTACTAATCGAGTGACCGAGCAATTGCGCCGAGACCTCAATCAGAATCGTCGCAGAGAGGTAGTACGCTAATGAGTGCTAAAGGAAGTTTGTTATCGATATTGCTGGCTATGATTATTATTGGTGTATCAACATCAGTTTATATCGTCAGTGAATATGAAAAGGCAATTGTATTGCGCTTAGGTAAATTGCAGGATGAAAATCCAGGTCCTGGCCTTCACTTTAAAATTCCTATTCTGGACCAAGTGAAAAAGTTTGATGGCCGAGTGCTTACACTTGATGAGCGCGCCGAGAGCTTTTACACCATTCAAAGTAAGCGTTTAGAAGTTGACTCGTTTGCGAAATGGAAGATCACCAATCTTGAACAATACTATAAAGCGACGGGCGGCGATGAAAATGTTGCTCATAACCTGCTTTCTACTCGTATCAATAACGGGCTGCGCAATGAGATTGGTAAACGCACACTGCATGAGGTCGTTTCAGGTGAGCGTGATCAGCTAATGACTGCATTGGTGAAAGAGATCAACATCAATGCTGAGACAGAGTTAGGTGTTGATATTGTCGATATCCGGGTGAAGAAGATTGACCTGCCTAATGAGGTGCGTGAATCGGTATTTGATCGTATGCGCGCCGCACGTGAAAAAGAAGCTAGAGAGTACCGTTCTAAGGGTGAGGAGCAATCTGAAGTCATTCGTTCAGCGGCTGATCGTGAGCGTACGGTTATTGAAGCGAATGCCTACCGTGATTCAGAGCTTGTGCGCGGTGAAGGTGATGCTATTGCCACTGGCACCTATGCCGAGGCTTATAGTAAAGATCCCGAGCTCTACTCCTTTGTTCGTAGTCTCAATGCCTATAAAGAGACGTTTCAGGGTAAAGAAGATATCCTGCTCATCGACCCCAATAGTGACTTCTTTCGTTATTTGAAAGATGCTAAGGGCGGCAAATAGCGTTTTTCTTAGACAGAAAATCAGCACAGCGCTGAGAAAAATGGTAAAATTCCGCAAACCGGGCCTTTGGCCCGGTTTTTTTGTGTTTCCCGCTTGGTTCTCAATCAGTCATCGGTGTTGCGGGTTAGTTATAGGCAGCTGATACTGAGCCGGAGGGTGAGTGGATACACTATTGCCAGAGACGCTATTAAAAGCATTTTGTTTGATGTTGGTACTTGAGGGCATCATTCCTTTTTTATACCCATCGCGTTGGCGTAAGCTGATTGCCATGTTGGCGCAGGTTAGTGATCACCAACTACGCGTGATGGGCCTAGTGAGTATGCTCTTAGGCGTTGGACTTTTATTTTTGGTTAGCTGATTGGGTCGGGCACTTATCGATAACCCACTTTTGTAAATTGACAGACAAAGAAGAGCACACCATGAACTACGCTGATCGCTGGTTACTACCAGACGGTGTTGAAGAAATTTTGCCAAGTCAGGCAATGGCTGTCGAGAATACACGTCGACGCCTGCTCAATGTATTTACCACGTGGGGATATGAGCTTGTCATCCCCCCCATGGTCGAATTTACTGAATCACTGCTGATCGGTGTTGGCAATGATTTAGACTTACTGACACTCAAAGTGACCGACCAGCTATCGGGTCGCACTATGGGTATACGTTCAGATATTACTCCTCAAATAGCCCGTATGGATGCCCATAGCTTTTCACGCCCTAGCAATAGCCGTCTGTGTTACGCAGGGCATGTCGTACACGCTAAGCCAAAAACACCGCTGGCGACTCGCACCCCGATTCAAGTCGGTGTTGAATTATTTGGTGAGGCGGGTCTTGAAGCAGATATTGAAGTTATCTGTCTGTTGTTGGAGTCACTGGTTGTTACCGAGGTCAGCGAGCCGACATTAGATCTTGGGCATGTGGGTATTTATCGTGCACTAGCCGAAGTGGCAGGGCTGAGCAAAGCTCAAGAGGCGGCTTTTTTTGAATTGCTGCAAATTAAAGCCATGAGCGATATCCAGGCATGGGTAGCTGCGAATGTTGACGATGGTGATATTGCCCGCTGGCTACTGGCCTTGCCAAGCTTGAGTGGCGACGCCAGCATTTTGGCTAAAGCGCAAGAGCAACTGGCCGATGCGCCAGCGGAAGTGCTGGCTGCCATAGATGAGCTTAGTGCTGTTGCGGCATTAATTGCCGAGCGCTACCCGCAAGTCAATGCCTATTACGATCTTAGTGAATTGCGCGGCTATCACTATCATACCGGTATTGTTTTCGCCGCCTTTTCTGATGGTTTTGGTGATTCTATTGCCAATGGTGGGCGCTATGATCATATTGGCGAAGTATTCGGCCGGGCGCGTGCCGCGACAGGCTTTGCAATCAATCTGACTGCATTAATGTCGCAATTGCCTCATTTTGAGAAAACCAAAGGCATTTATGCGCCGGCTAGCGAAGACTCGCAGCAATGGCAGGCCATACGGTTGCTGCGAGAACAGGGCGAGACCGTTGTTTGTGGTTTATCCCATTTGCCACCGGAGAAAGATATCCCTTGCGATCGCCAGCTGGTGCTTGATAATGGGCAGTATCATGTAAAACCGTTTGATTATGCCTCGGCTGATTAATTACAAGTAGTTTCATTTTGACGTTTAAGAGAGTTCACAAAATTATGGGCAAAAATGTTGTTGTCTTGGGTACCCAATGGGGTGACGAAGGTAAAGGTAAAATTGTAGATTTACTGACCGATCAAGTGTCGCTAGTGGCCCGCTTTCAAGGAGGACACAACGCTGGCCACACGCTGGTTATCGAGGGTGAAAAAACAGTATTACACCTGATTCCATCAGGCATTCTACGCGAAGGTGTTACCTGTTTGATTGGCAATGGTGTGGTATTAGCGCCCGATGCACTGCTGCATGAGATGGCAGAGCTTGAAGCTAAGGGTGTCCCGGTACGTGAACGCCTACGCCTATCGCCTGCTTGTCCATTAATTCTGCCGTATCATGTTGCCCTCGATCAGGCGCGTGAGCGCGCCCGTGGCAATGATAAAATTGGTACAACAGGCCGTGGTATTGGGCCTGCTTATGAAGATAAGGTCGCTCGTCGAGGTCTTCGGTTAGGTGATTTATTTAACGAGAAGCAATTTGCAGAAAAACTGCGAGAAATTGTCGAATATCATAACTTTTCGCTGGTTAACTATTATAAAACCGACGGTGTAGATTACGATAAAGTCTTGGCTGATGCTCTTGCTTGGGGGCGAGAATTATTACCGATGGTTGAAGATGTTATCGAGCGCTTGCACCAAGCGCGCGAAGCCGGTGACAGTATATTATTTGAAGGCGCCCAAGGGTCACTGCTGGATATTGACCACGGTACTTACCCTTATGTCACTTCATCTAACACCACTGCTGGTGGTACGGCAACGGGCTCTGGCATGGGGCCTTTGTATCTGGATTATATTTTAGGTATTACAAAAGCCTATACCACCCGTGTTGGCTCGGGCCCGTTTCCTACCGAGCTGGGTTGTGATGTTGGCCGTCACTTAGGTGAGAAAGGGCACGAGTTTGGTGCGACAACCGGGCGCCAACGCCGCACAGGTTGGTTTGATGCGGTTGCAGTTAAGCACGCTATTCGCATTAACTCTATATCGGGCTTGTGTTTAACTAAGCTCGATGTTCTCGATGGTTTAGAGACAGTAAAAATTTGTGTGGGTTACCAAGATGCACAAGGCAATCCATCGACCATTCCTTTTGACAGCAATGGCTGGGAGCAGTTAACGCCAGTCTATGAAGAGCTACCCGGTTGGAGTGAGTCTACCGAAGGTAAGCAAACACTGGATGATCTTCCCGACAATGCCATTGCCTATATTAAACGTTTAGAAGTGTTAGTGGGCGCCCCTGTTGATATAGTCTCTACCGGGCCTGATCGAGTAGAAACTATTATTATTCGCCATCCGTTTTAGCGCTATCTTTTATGTTGATGCACTGGCTCTCAGTGCATCAAACATCTCTTCGCGATCGCTCATTATTGCTACCTCCTCATCGCGTTATTAGTACACCCCTGTTTACTACCTACGTCTCTTTTATAGTATTTATTAGCATAAAAAACGGGTACTTAAAAAAGCAATTGTCAGGCTAGTAATAATTATGCCGATTACTTGTTATTCGCCGTCTGTATATTTCAAGATAGTCTTACAAATAATAAACTTTTTGTGTTGATTACTAGTATTAGTGTGTAACAGCGGTACACTTTTGGGGTGTATCCATCGCGTATAAACTGGAGACAAGCTATGAAAAGACTTTATTACATGACAGCTGATATCAACGCTCTCGAACAAGCATCTAATACGCTGCACAATGAAGGCATTGATGACTGGAATATCCATGTGTTATGCAAAGATAAGGCAGCACTTGCTCGCCGGGATTTACATGCAACAACACCTATTCAAGAGCTTGATATTGTGCGCTCAGGCGAGCGAGGTGCACTGTTAGGTATTGCTGTAGGGGTTATAGTGATCCCCGTTATTGCTATTTTCTTTTCCGTTGGCGGTGATATTAGCCCAGCGGCACAACTGGCCAGTGTTTTCGTACTGGCATGCTTTGGTGCCTGGATAGGCGGGCTAGTGGGTATTTCCAGTGAAAATTATAAAATACGGCGCTTTCATCATGACATTGAACAAGGTAAATATTTACTGATGATTGATATTGATATATCGCAGCGGTTGCGTATTGAAAAAATGATGGCACATTTTTTACTGCTTGAAAAATCAGGCGAAGACAGCACGTTTATCAATCCTTTTGATATGGCAACGACGGCGTAATCGTCTGGCGATGTTTGGGGGTGAGTGCTTCGCGTTGATGGGTGAGCTGTAATAGATCAGGTGTTTGTAATTCAAGGCCTGTGATGGCTGATGCCTCCAATACAATAGCATTAACTTTGAATAGACTCGATACTGCATGCTTTCTTGCTGTGGCTGTGACCTTTGTACTCGGAATGGCATCAAGATAAATAAACAGTGTATATTCCAGCGCATAGTCACCTGTGTTGGTCAGGTGCCACTCAAACGGTGACTCTTCTTTAATGTTTAAATCTGTTTGTTCTATCGCCATCTCGTTTGCAGTGCTAAACAGTTTATTGATACGTTGGGTAAATATCTTTAAATTATCCGTGCGCTCTTGTGCGTGTTGGCTATTTAATGTCGGGTAGCCAATCTTATAAGTTAATGACTTGCGAATGCCATCAGTGCTAGCAATGCGGCTGAGATTATCAATTTTTGATTCAATAAAACGTTTATTGCGAATGAAAGTGCGGTGATTATTGCGAATGTCGTACAAAATCGTGTAGATAAAACTAACCTTGTGAATAATATATTCATCCTCATAGCCATCAATAACCACCACATCCCCATCTTCGAGTATTTGTGCATTGAGAATAATCAATCCACTTAAAACATCGGGTGCCCAGACATTGCTGGTTAAGGCAATAAAACCGATAATAATACCAAAGATGCCCGTCGTCTCTAGCAGGCTATCCATCTCCCATATTTTAATCAGCGTATAGGTAGAGAAAATAAAAATAACCGCTAAGAATATAATGCCGACAACTCGGCTACTATAAGAATCTAAATAAATTGTTTCCGAATCAAACTTTTTACTGGTGCCAAAGCGTTTGCGAAAAAAAACAGATCCCAGTTTAAAGATTAAAATACCAGCGTATAAGGTAAAGGCACTATAAGCTAGTTTAATAAAGGCATTTTGATAATCGATATTGATTGCCATTAGAATGATATCGCTGGCGTGCAGTGCCAGAAACAGTATATTGATCGTAATGAAAAGACGGATAGACAGGGTATGGTCCTGGCCTGGATCGAGCCTCTCAATAATGGGCTTGGCAAAAAATAACAACAATAGGTTAAAGGCGAAAATAGCACCGTGGATAATCCATTCATACTGCGAAAAATTCAAATGTATATCAATCATAATGTCTCTATCGCTCCATGTGCTAAGTCGGCGTTGAATGTAATGCTGCGTTAATAGAAATGTTGGTGTGAGTATAGCCGTTGAGATGTTTGCTGATAAGCATTATCATACGCCACTAAATTCTTTTTAATCAATACCTTACCCTTTGTTGGCCGGGTGCTTGTTTCCCGGTGAATGGTAGCGAAAGGTAACATGTGATCAGTGGCGCCTAATTCATGATAGAATGCAGGGCTAGTTTGTTGTGCTAGATTGCCTTTATTGAGATTTTTTGTCTATACTGCAATAGCTGGTATGACCTTATTCTAATTATAAAAAAATAGAGAAGTGACTATCGCCTCAGCCTTATAACGGCGACGGTAAACTCCATGCAAATGAGATTGCACCTATGAAATCGTTAAATTTTAAACATAAGATCCTGATATTGGTGATTGTACCGCTGATATTGGTGAGTGCTGTACTCACAGCATTAGCTATATTTCAGGCAAAAGCGTTAGGTAAAAAAAATGTTGAAAGCTTTTCAGAAAAAATTTATGACCTGCGCCGTGGCGAATTAGAAAACTATACAAGCCTTGCTAAAACAGCGATTAAACATATTTATGAAAATGCAGCGGCTAATGATGAGCAAGCCCAAGAGCAGGCCAAAAAGATCCTGCGCCAGATGTCTTATGGCAGCGATGGCTATATCTTCGCATACGAAATGGATGGCACCAGTATTGTATTGCGGCCTAAATTGCACCTGGAAGGTAAGAACCTATGGGATATTGCCGATGCCAATGGGGTGAAGTTGATACAGGAATTAATTGCCGACGCAAAATTTGAAGGCGGCGGCTATACCGATTACATTTGGGATAAGCCCTCTAAGGGGCGTGCGGTGGATAAAATCAGCCACTCCCGTGGAATTGAAAAATGGCAGTGGATGTTAGGCACCGGGCTTTATGTCGATGACCTCGAAGATGCGGTTGCTAATGTTAAGCTTGAAGTCGATGATAAAATATCGCAGACCTTGACAATCGTCATCATTTTCGCGGTTGGGTTTACCTTGTTGATTGCCTTGGTGGGGGCACGTTTCACCATTTCTGAGGGCAGTCTAGCTGATGCTAAATTACAACAATTATCGGTTAAAAATGTAGAAGTTCAAGAAGCCGAGCGCAGCCGAGTCTCTCGCCAACTACAAAGTGGTATCAGCCAGTCGCTAACATCGGTAAAAACCAAGCTAAAAAATGTTTCTACCTTTGAATCCTTAAGTGACCCTAAAGCACGTGAGGACTTCGTCGCTGCGGTGAATATGCTCAATAGCACTATTAAGGAAGTTTATCAGATCTCGGGTGAATTGCGCCCGATGGTACTGGATAAAATGGGGCTTTACCCTGCGCTTGATGCACTGGCTGAAAAAATTAACAGTGAAGGTGATTTAAAAATAGCGTTTAAACATGCAGGATCTGAAGATCGTCTCGTATCAGAAACCGAAACCGCACTTTATCGTATTGTGCAAGAAGCCGTTAAAAATACACAAGCGCATGCTAATGCAACAACACTCAACGTACGTTTGCGCCAGTCTAAGGGCCAAATCTCACTTATGATTCAGGATAACGGTAGTGGCTTTGATGCTCGTACAATGGTCGGGAAAGGTAACAAGGCAGGTGTTGGCTTAATTGATATGCGCGTACGTGCAGAATCCCTCGGGGGTACTTTTTCTGTGTTTTCATCAGAGGGCACCGGCACCATGATCAAGGTTGAGATCCCGGCATAAATGCGATATAAGGCGCTTATTTAAGCGCCTTATATGTATTACAACGCGATGTATTCGCCGTTAATTCATCGCTCTATATTACCCATCGATATTATCTATCTATATTATCTATCTATATAGTCACAATACGTAACTGCTGTTTACGCAGTAGCTGCATTAGTTCTCTCGCCTGTTGCTTATTTAAACACTCACCAATTGAGACCGAACAGCCATCACTGCACAGTGACAGCCTGTGTTGGTCAAACTCCCTTTGTGCCAGTTTAACTTGCAGCAACAGGCTATGTCGTGGCCATTTCCAGCTATGTTTAGGTCGATAAATGCCTTTTTCAAGATATACGATTTGCCCGTCAAAGGTTAATACCTCCCGGTAACTGAGCTGCCACGAGACATAATAGAAAGCCGCACTAAGCACGAGCATCTCGATACCGGCAAACGGTAAAATTGTCCAAGCACCGATAAGCGCAAACCCCATGGCAATACACAAAGATAACACCCAAAAAGAGGCCAGCACTAACTGATTCGCCTGCCAACTCATCGAGCGATTGGGTTGCAGGATAATTGTGGTTTTACTCGCGTATTGCTCAGTGGTAATCAATGGGCATCAATTATGGTGGTGAGTACAAGTGCTGAGCCTAGCATATTTGATAATAGCTCTCTACAGCGTGGCTAAGACTGTGAGGTGTTTGTGATTACTGTTATTGCCGTGTGTTAAATGAGGTGTCTAGCCAGCCTAAAAATGTATCTACTTTATGGGTATGTTGATGCTCCGGTACGCACAATACTGTATAGCTGGCGCCTGAGAGCTGAACTTCTTCATGATAGGGAACTAAGATATTTTGCTCTACAAGATCTGCCACTAAAATAGCATTTACCAGTGCGAGCCCCTGACCGGCAATGGCTGCTTGTATTACGTTGTGCTCTTGTTCAAAGTGCACCACCCTTGGTGCTGTTGCCGATAGACCCGCAGCGGCTAACCAATGCACCCAGCTAACCTCGGCAAATACCGGTTGTTGCCAATGGGTATCAATTAAGCGGATATTATCCTGCGTTGCCAATGACGATAGTGGCGGTGATGGGTAATTCGGTGATCGGTAGACACCAAATCTGCCTTCGAGTAGTTTGTTGGTATATAACCCGGGGTAGGCCCCCTGCCCATAGCGAATGGCGACATCTATCTGCCGTTCATCCAATAAATCTAACGGGTTGGTAGTGGTATCTAAATGCACACGAAAATCAGGGTGTTGCGTGTAAAAGTCCACCAGCTTTGGGACTAATCGCAGTGTTGCAAATGAAGCGGTTGTCGACACGGTGAGTGTATTTTTTTCGGCACTGATATGCTCAAGCGTATTGTGAATATCTAAAAAGGCGCGGGTAATGACCGGGCTTAGCTCAGCCCCGGCAGCCGTTAGCTCAATAAGCCGTGTTTTGCGTACAAACAATGCCAGGCCGAGCGTTTTCTCTAGGGTGCGAATCTGGTGTGAAACTGCCGTCGCAGAAACCGCCAGCTCGTTAGCTGCCGCCTTAAAACTGCCAAGCCTGGCGCAGGCTTCAAAGGTACGCAATGCCGATGGTGAGGGTAGACGTTTAAACACAGTACAATCCTATAGATGAATATAACTTATTTATAAATGAATTCTATCCTTTTGTAAAAGCACTTTGTAGAAAGAATAATACATCTATCAATCACGGTAGCCTGCGGCGCTACCCCACAAAAGGTAGATACAATGACACTACAGCAAATCATCACCGATCCCGACCCTTATAAGCCTTACCTCTTATCTCAAGCCATCAGCACGGGTGGGTTACTCTTTGTCTCTGGCCAAGCGGGCTATAATGATGCCGGCACAATTGTTTCAGGCGGTTTTAAAGCCCAAGGCGAGCAGGCATTTTCAAATTTGGCGCGCGCACTGGCCGCCGCTGGCAGCTCACTGGATCAAGTGGCTAAGGTCACTATTTTTGTGACCGACATGCAGTATTTTAATGAAGTCGTTGAATTACGTAGGCGGTACTTTTCTGCACCTTATCCGGCGGATTCTATCGTTGAGGTAAAAGGGTTATATACCCGTGAAGCAATGATTGAAATCGAAGCTATTGCTTTGGCGAGCAACCCTGATAGCCGCCTAGGCGGTGGCGCATGAGTACCACAATAGCGCCATTATTTACCCCCTACACATTAGGTCACAAGCAATTAGCTAATCGACTCGCTGTGGCACCGATGACACGTATCAGTGCCGAGGAGGATGGCACGGTTGGTGCCTTGATGCCCTCTTACTATGAGGCATTTGCCCAAGGCGGCTTTGGGTTGATCATCACCGAAGGGCTCTATAGCGACGAGCACTACAGTCAAGGTTATTATCGACAACCCGGTATGGCCAATGCCATGCACAGCCACAGTTGGGCGCCGGTTGTTCAGCGTATTCACGCCCATGACACGCATGTTATTGCACAGCTTATGCATGCAGGGGCGCTGTCGCAGCACAACCGCTTTAACCCAACTACCATAGCGCCATCGGCTGTTGTACCCATGGGCGAACAGATGACCTTTTACCATGGCAAGGGCGCCTACCCAACACCTCGTGCGATGGCAGTAGACGATATCGATACCGCTATAAAAGGCTTTGCCAATGCGGCACAACAGGCGAAAGCAGCGGGGTTTGACGGTGTTGAAATTCACGGTGCCAATGGTTATCTACTCGATCAGTTCTTAACAACCTACACGAATACGCGCAGTGATCACTATGGTGGCGATATACATGCACGTCTGCATATTTATCGCGATGTGATTCGCGCGGTTAAGCACGCGGTGGGTGACGCGTTTATTGTGGGCGTTCGCGTGTCGCAAAAAAAGGTTAACGATCAAACCTATGTGTGGCCCGGTGGTGAGCGCGATGCCCAGGCGTTATTTGAAATGATTGGCCAGTGTGGTGCACACTATATTCACACGACCGAGCCTATGCTCGACCAACCTGCTTTTGAGCAGGGGGCAAGTCTTGCTTTTTTGGCAAAAAAGTACAGCCAATTACCCGTGATCGCCAACGGCGGTGTGGCTCATGCCGCAATGGCAACTGCCGCACTTGCTGATCAGCATGGCGATATTATTGCTCTGGGTAAAGCGGCTTTAGCAAACCCCTGCTGGCCTGCCATTGTGCGTGAACACGGTGTATTAGCGGATTTTGACTACGACATGCTTGCACCGACGGCGAATCTTGAAACCGCCAATGATTACCACCGTGCGCTAACTAGTCACTAGTGACAATAACAAAATCATCACTAAATGAATTAACACAGGCTAACGATTCCGATAAAAAGTGAGCAATGGTGAAAAAAGTGTGAGCGTGACAGTATCGTGTGAATGGTGAGCGCTTTTCTCATTGGCTTGGGTATGTGTGAATGCTATGGTATTTGTCGACTCACTATGACAGCATTTGATCTTATGAACATTTTGATTCTTACCTATGGCTCACGCGGTGATGTACAACCCTTTGTTGCATTGGGCAAAGGGTTAGCAGCGACAGGTCACAACGTGAGCTTAGCCACTAGTGAGCGCTTTCGCACGTTTGTTGAGGCCCACGGGTTATCGTATGCCTATATGAACGATGACCTGCTCAGTATCCTTGATACGCCTCAAGGCAAGTCATTAATAGAGCGCTCTGGCAGTATCGTGAGCATGATCGCAGCGGGTATTGCACTAAAAAAACAGCTCGCACCAATGCAGCAAACACTCGTTGATGACAGTTGGGCAGCCGCTATGGTGAGCCAGCCCGAGATCATATTGTTTCACCCCAAGGCTTATGCCGCGCCAACCATCGCACATTTTTTAGGTATCCCTGCGGTATTAGTACTGCCTTTCCCCATGTTGGTGCCAACGGCCTTACAACCGGCCATTGGCTTTGCAAAAATAGGATCGTGTGGTAAGTACAACCGGTTAACCTACACTATTGTTAACCGGTTATTGCACGCCTCGATCGCTAAATCCCTGCGCAAATTGCGCACACGCCATCAACTGGCGCCTGACCATAGTCGTGACCTACTGCATTACCCCGATGGAAAACCCTTATCGATACTGCATTGTTTTAGCCCACACGTATCGCCACCCCCAGCTGACTGGCCACCCGAATCCCACGTAACCGGTTACTGGTATTTAGATGAAGATAATAACTGGCAGCCACCCCCAGCATTAACGGCTTTTCTTCAAACTGGGCCAGCACCGGTTTATATTGGCTTTGGTTCAATGGCCGGCCGCCAACCCAAACGGCTAGCACAGATTGTGTTAGCGGCATTGGCACGGGCGAACCTTCGAGGCATTATTGCAACAGGGTGGGGTGGTTTAGCCGTTAATGATGTGCCAGACACTGTGTTGATGATTGACCAGGCACCCCATGAATGGTTGTTTTCTCGCGTTGCGGCAGTGGTGCATCACGGTGGTGCTGGTACGACAGCAGCAGGGCTGCGTGCAGGCCGCCCCAGCGTGATTGTGCCGTTTTTTGGCGACCAGCCCTTTTGGGGGCGGCGTGTGCATGCACTCGGTGCCGGACCCTTGCCTATCGTGCAAAAAAAACTAACCGTCGATAAGCTTGCCAATGCTCTAATTCAAGCCACCACGAATGCAACGATAATAGACCGTGCTGAGGCCATTGGCCGGCAATTACAGACTGAGGCAGGAGTGGAAAAAGCGGCTGCTATTATTGAATCATTAGCGGCATTACATAATAAAAACCAGGTACAAGGTTATGAATAAAACAATAACTTATCAACTGTACGCCCAACGTATATTCAGCTTTCACTGGCGTGAAAGTATTGCGTTTTATCGCGATACTATTGGCCTTTCGCTGGCATTTTTAGATGAGAGTGCAGGTTGGGCAGCGTTTGATATAGGGGGCGCCTCCTTGGCAATAGAGCGGCAGGATAAAAGTGACCCTGAGTCAGCCGTATTAGTCGGGCGTTTTATCGGTTTATCGTTAGCGGTAGATGATATACATCAGTGCTACCATACATTAGTCGCGAAAGGCGTTCAATTTACCGCGCAGCCAGAAGCACAACCGTGGGGCGGGACACTCGTACACTTTAAAGACCCCGATGATAATATTATGACATTAGTCAGTGTTGACTATAGCTAATATAATCGTACCATTACTTAGTAGAATATATGGTGTGTTGCTGCATGGCGATTAAAGGTCGTAAAAGCTGCCTGTGACTAACGTGGATATAGGAAAGTGGATAAAGGACAGTAGATAAAGGACAGTATGGATATTGTACTCATCATAGTGATTGTTTTAATTGTAGCCGTTTGGCTATGGCTTAATACGCTCGCACTATTGTGCCTATTTTTAGACCCCGACTTGGCACCCATTCAACGGTGGGGGCAATCAGTGTTTATTTTACTGGTTCCATTTTTAGGCGCCTCGTTTGCGCTACTATTAATAAAGTCACACTCGCCTGAAGTGGTGGCAAAATTTTATATCCCCTGGCCCTTTAGTCGACTTATCGATGATAAACCTTCACGCAGTCGTAGTGTACACAATCATCATGAAGACGCAGGCTCCCATAATGCATCGTCTTTCCGTGAAGCTAATAACAGTACCGACAGTGGGGGTGAGTAAGCAGGCTAAGCGTATCTGCGCATTTTGATCGATCGGCAACTTGATTTTCACCATTCATCTCTCAACACTCACAGCAATACCAACGCCATACGCCCCGTTGTTTTTAGCGGCCATACACACCGCCTTCACAATGTCGTCATAAAGTCTTCATCAACGCTTCATCGCTATGCAATGAAGTATTCCCATAGTGGCTGCACTTTCTCATCGTTAAGGACTTCTTACTATGCGTACTACTTCATTTATTATTGCGGCAATCGCGGCAGTTATTTCTGCTAGCGCTCAGGCCTCGCCGTATTATGGCCGCCCCCACTTAGACTTTATTGGTGAGGCAACCTTTGCCACAGGCTTTCGCTTTGAGGGTTTTGAGGTCGGTGGTTTGTCAGGGATTGATTACGATAAAACCAACGACCGTTACATTGCTATCAGTGATGACCGCGCCCAAAATGGCCCCGCCCGCTTTTATGACCTCACGATTGACTTAAGTGATGGCGTATTAAACGATGGCGATATTGCCTTTACCAATGTGACGGAAATTGTAGACCAAGACGGTAGCACATTTGTGCCGGGCAGTGTCGACCCTGAATCAATTCGCTTAGCACCATTTCCCAATATTCTCTACTGGAGCAGTGAAGGTGATGCCAATAACGGTGTTGCGCCATTTGTGCGTGCAATGACACGCGATGGCCAGCCTTTAGGTGAGTTTGAACTACCTGACAAGTTTATACCTACGACTGAAACAGGCATTCGCAATAACCTAGCCTTTGAAAGCCTCACCTTCTCCTATAACCAAAAGCACTTATTTACCGCTACTGAAAATGCGTTGATACAAGATGGCCCAGCGGCGAGTGTTGAGCAAGGCAGTGCTGTGCGCGTATTGCGTTTGAACCGCCTAACTGGCAAGCCTAATCGTGAGTATATTTATCGCACCGAGCCTGTTGCAGCTGAGCCTATTCCTGCCGGTGCCTTCAGCACCAATGGGCTGGTTGAATTATTAACCATTGCGCCGGGTAAAATGATCGCAATAGAGCGCTCTTTTTCTGTCGGTGTGGGCAATAGCATTAAGCTATTTTTAACTACCACCTATGGCGCAACTAATGTGAAACGCATAAGTGCTATTGATGAGCGCCGTTACATTCGCCCCATGCAAAAAACCTTATTGCTAGATTTGGCAGAACTAGGTATTGAGCTGGATAATATTGAGGGCATCACTCTCGGCCCACGCCTGCCTAATGGTGAACAAAGTTTGATATTGGTCTCTGATAATAACTTTAATGCCAATGGTCAGTTTACTCAATTTTTAGCTTTTACATTGAGCCATTATTAATTTTATTTCACCATTTTTAACGGTGTGTTGATCTTGTGCTGATAGCGCGAGCCGGCCCCAGCCGTTGGGGCTGGCTATGTCGACATTAACGTTTTCAATATCTAGCGCTCACATAATAAGCTAAGCCTGTTTTAAGACTCTATTGAAATATCCAACAGTGTAATCAACTCTTGTTGTTGCGGCTCGATTAAATCGGCCAAGGTGTATTGCTTGAGCGTATCGATAAACGCGGTGGTTGCCTGTTGCAGTATGCCCTTTAGTGAACAGGCCGGTTGTATACAGCATGCGGGCGATTGGCAATCGACCACCTGTAATGTATTTTCTAGTAACACAACCACCTCGCCAAGGTTGATCGACTGTGGGGCAACGTTTAAGCAAAAGCCACCGCCCTTACCCCGTTTGGTGGCTATAACACCCTCCTTGCCTAAATGGTGTACCACTTTGTTCAGGTTATTGCGCGAGATGTCGTAGGTTTCGCTGATCTCATCAATACTCGCGCGTTGACCCTCGGGCAATAGTGCCAAGTAAATTAATAATCGTAAGCCGTAATCGGTATAGCGGGTTAGTTGCATAGAGCGCCTTTGTATCGTTTTGCAGGCTTTTAGTCAGGCGTGCATAATTAAGCATGGGTATATACTATAAAATACATCTAGTATGTACTTTAGTAAATAGAATTGTGATTGGTATTTTACGGCGCTTTATTGCAAGCCCCCGTCGCTAATCGTAAAAGATGCTCCCTATGAAGCCAGTTAGTATAAAGTAGGTATCATGCGTAGATGCGATTATTAACAACATTATCATTAGCCTATTTTTTGACTTGTAACCCTTGAGCGATAAACGTGCGGGGTTAAACAATAATATTGTGGCACCTTTTTCATTGCTCTTTCAATGACAGTACTAAAAATGTTAAGTCTGTTGAAATAGGCCGCTGTTCAAAGGCTATTGACTTGTGTACCATCGAGAATATAGTGATTTATTATATTCTTTTCGGGTAAAACATACCCTTTTAAAACAAATACACAATATAACCTGTCTATTTCTGAGTCGATTATTTAGAACCTATCCCTCAATGGAGTGATTATGACCTTTCTATCTCTCACACCTTTTCGTTATGCACTTTTCTTGGCATTATTGCTCGCACCGACTGTATCACTGGCGACGGACGAAATGCCTGACTACTACGATGAGCCCGGTACAGCACCTTATCGCCAAAGCAGTGATGTACTGCTCAGTGACCGTATAGATCCTTTTTCTGGCCAGCTCAGTATTTCTCATACCGATCTGTTTATTCCCGGTAATGGCGCTTTAGATCTGCGTATTATTCGCAGCTACTCATCACACCGGGCAAGGCGCGCCTTCGGGGGCAAATCAGTCGCAGGCCATGGCTGGGATATCCACATGGGGCGCATTCACTTCACTGGCCCACTGGATGCCGGTTCATGTCATACCGTCAAAAACAGCCGTTACTCAGATAATAACCCGGTTTTAGAGTTACCCGACGGCACCAAGAAAATTTTCTATGCTGCCAATAATGCCTACTCTGCCAATGATACAAACCGCTCCCCTGATTTTATCACCAAAGACTTTTGGATCGGCGAATGCAGCAGTACAATCGGCGGTGGTATGAGCGTCACCTCGCCCGAGGGTGTTGTGTATACCTTTGATCGTAAAAACCGCGATACTACATTATCGATCGCCTACTTTGTGACAAAAATTGAAGATGCTCGTGGCAATAACATTACCATTGACTACGACGATCGCTACGAAATAAACGGTACCGCCTCGTCGGTGATCAATGAAATCACCACCAGCGATGGCCGCACAGTCGACTTTAAATATGATGAGCAGAGTATCCCCTCTACTGGCCACCCTAGTTTTCCGTTGTTAACTGAAATTAAAGCATCGAATAAAAAAATCTCGTACTCCTACACACAAACGGCCCCGAGCCTTAATGTCCCGCCCTTTGTGTATTTAGAGCGCGTGAGTCAAACCGATGGTGGCCGTTGGGAATTTGAGTATTACCCTTATGTCTCGCAAATTTGGACCAACGCAGCACAAGAAAAAGCCGCTGCGCAATCGAATATGTTAAAAACCCTACAGTCGCCGCTGGGCGCTGAGATTGACTATGACTATAGTTTTATCGCTACGGGCGTTAGCAATGGCGTAAGAACCGCTGTGATTGAGCGCGATGTCAATGCTGGCAAAAGTGGTGCAAACGCAACCGGCACTTGGCACTATGCATATAGTTTAGGTGCTGCAGGTGGTGAAGACTACGACCAAACCACCGTTAGTGGGCCCACTAGGCAAGAAATTTATCGCCACTTTGGCCTCTATGCTGCGAGCCAATCGACGGAGCTCTCAAAAGAGGTATGGAAAATTGGCAGCCTACTTGAAAAAAGAACACTGAAAAAAGCCCCATCAACCGAGGTAATGCAAATAGAAACCTACACCTGGGGTAGCCAAGTAATCTCATCTCAAGATGAGCGTCGCAAGGCGCGTAGTGTATTCTCAAGCCGTGATACAGCCATACCATTATTACTGACGACAAGCCTATGGCACGAGCCTAAGTCAGTATCCAATAGGTTAGCGCAAGGTACCGTCTACGAAACAACCTATGGTAATTACGATCAGTTTGGCTACCCGGCCACTATTACCAAGGTGCGCTCGCCCGGGCCCGAGTCGCTATTGGGCGCTGTCACGGAGCCGTTTCGTTATAACTTATCCATCCGTCAAGACCAAACGATTAGTTACCGTTATGACTTAGATCGGTGGCTATTGGCATTGCCCGAGCAAGAAACCACACGAGAGCTTAACAATAGCAGCGTGATTCCCTTTGCTGCTCCTGTTTGGGGAGATCTAACCCTGCCCGGTGGCGCTGTCGATAATGGCACCACCACCGCACGTACCTTCTACAATAACGGCCTTGTGAACACCTTGACAGAAAACGGTGTAGCAACACGCTTTACCTACGATACACAAGGTAACCTTGCCACCGTAACCGACGCCAACAACTATAAAACCACCTACTCAAACTATTACCGGGGTATTCCACGTCAAGAAAAATGGCAAAATAATGCCACTATCACCCGTGTCGTCGATGATCTCGGCCGGGTCACTGCTGAAACAGATGGCCGTGGCAACACCCGAGCTTACACCTACGACACTATGAATCGCATTCGCTCTATCGACCCGCCAGCGAATGCCACCACCACGATCTCATGGCCGACACAAACCCACCGGCAACTCAAGCGCGGTGAATTCATCGAAACGGTTCATTACAATAACCAAGGCTATGAGGCTTCGCGAACCATCACCGGTGAAGAATCCATTGCCATAACCAAACGCTTCGATGTACTTGGCCGGCTACTGTTTCAAAGCTACCCTAACAGTAGCAAGGGTATTACCTATACCTATGATGAGCTGGATCGAGTCACTAAAATTGAAGAACCCGGTGGCAAACAACGAGTCTTTAACTATAAAGAATTCGACCTGGTTGAAGTGACAAATGGCAACAGCCAAAAAACAGAATTGTATTACCGTGCGTTTGATAACCCC
>Ga0193961_1000050_pt1 | contig 46851 bp, 34 predicted proteins | sample FB_4_MG_FD_140371 | JGI IMG/M metagenome (GOLD analysis project Ga0193961, IMG submission 140371) | Microbial mat bacterial communities from the Broadkill River, Lewes, Delaware, United States - FB_4_MG | ecosystem: Environmental > Aquatic > Freshwater > River > Microbial mats | place: USA...
CTCATGATAAACTTGACTTGTACGCAGGTGTACTAGTAGGATATGGTGAACTTAAATGGAGATATAATCCACTTAATAACTCAAAAGATAATAATGTAGATGCAAACTCTTTAATAGGAGGAGTACAGTTGGGAGCTACTTATCCATTTAATGGAAATATTTCTATGGGAGTAAATACAAAATACTTACTACATGATTATGAAACTAAACTAGCTCCAAATAACTCTGCTAGTTCTACTCTTGAACATAAAGACACTACAAGTTTTTCTCTTTCTATACAGTATAGATTTTAGGAAAAAACTCTAAGAAAAGGGGAAAGATTTTATACTCTTTCCCTTTTTTTAATATTATTTAATTAAATTAATAAAAAATCACTAACTAATCACTATTTTATGTTACATTACAAAATAAATAAATATCTAAGGGCAATAATGGATTTTAAACAAAATATTTTTTCAGAACAATATACTATTACTCAAGAAATTAGAGAAAAAAGCCATAATCAAAAAGCATCGATTATATGGTTTACAGGACTTAGTGCAAGTGGAAAGTCAACACTTGCAAATGCCCTAGAAATAGAACTATACAAAAAAGGATACAAGACATATCTTTTAGATGGAGATAATTTAAGAGATGGATTAAATTCCGATTTAGGATTTTCCACACAAGATAGAGAAGAAAATATACGAAGAGTAGCACACCTTTCACAAATACTTCTAGATGTTGGAATCATTGTAATAACTGCATTTATCTCACCTTTTAAAAAAGAGAGAGAATTTGCAAGAAGTTTAGTAAAAAAAGATGAATTTATAGAAGTATTTGTAGATACTCCATTGGAGGTTTGTGAAAAAAGAGACCCAAAAGGTTTATATAAAAAAGCTAGAGCAGGGGAACTAAAAGATTTTACAGGGATAGATTCTATTTATGAAAAACCAACTAAAGCTGAAATAGTTTTAAACAATGATACTATTGAAAATCGTGTTACAAAAATTTTAGAATATATGGAGCAATATATAGATGATTAGAACTTTTTTATTTATTTTTCTATTGTCATCATCTTTATATTCAAAAGAAGTTTGTATCATAAATTTTAATAAAGAGGTCTGTAAAGAGTTTAATATTTTAAATAGCGTCATAATAAAATCACCACTTTTAAAAGAAGACTTAAGCACTAAACTCAACAAATCATTAAAACAAATAGCATTTTTAAAAAACTCAAATCTTTTTTTAGTTAATTCAAAACAACCTTTAATTTACTCAAAAGAGTTACTAAAAAAAGAGTATATCATCTATGCCCAGCCAAATATAGCTCAAACAAAAAATATAAATTTTAAAAAATCTCAAAATATAACAAAAAAATACAACCTTAAAAAAATATGGAAAACTACAAAAGGTGAAGGTGTAAATATAGCTATCATAGATGATGGATTTAATCTAGAACATGAAGACTTAAAAGGTGTAAATATTTTATTTTCTTACGATGTGGATAATAAGAGTCTAAACACAAAACCAAAAGTAAAATTAGATACTCATGGTACACAAGTAGCAGGGATGATATTCGCACAACACAATGATATAGGAATAAATGGCATAGCACCAAATTCGAACTTTATTGCTATAAGACAAACGACAAATATCACTTCAGATACTGTACTTTCATTTACAGTTGCACAAAAAATAGGTGCAGATGTCATAAACTGTTCATGGAACTCTCCGATACTTTTAGAGCCTGTATATGATGTGATAAAATCACTTTCCAAAAATATAGCTATAGTTATCTCAGCAGGGAACGATAATAAAAAGATACTTCCATACTCAACTGAAGCAAGTATAGATGAAGTGATAACAGTTGGTGCTACACAAAAGTATAGTAACTATGGAGATGTAGTGGATTTTATAATACCTAGTGGTGTAGTAACTACAAAACAAAGTGGAACCTATGGGAGATTTGGAGGCACATCAGCAACCGCTCCAATTATTAGTGGACTTTTAGCTTTGAAAATAGCGCAAGGCAAAACAATAGCTGAATCTATATATGAACTAAAAAAAGAAACAAATAATTCTTTTATAGATGGTAAAATTCGTTAAAATTTAAAAAAGAGAAAGAATTTTTACTCTTTTCCCTTTTTTATTTTACGTTAAATTTATATCCAAAATCTACAATGGTTTCTAGCGAATCTGCTGGAATCTTTTTACGTAATCTCATAACCAAAGTTCTAATACTATCCGTTGTGGCGATATCACCTTCCCAAACGTAGTTTAAAATGTGATCATACCCAAGCACTTTATTTTTGTGGGTGATAAGTTGATGTAAAAGAAGTGTTTCTTTTTTTGTTAACTTTACAAGACCTTTTTTATAAAGTTCTCTTTTACTTATATCATATGTAAATCCATCATTTAAAACTACCATATCTGTATCTAACTGACAGAGTTTTTCAATTTTCACTTCAAGTTCATCGATAAAAAATGGTTTTTTTAGATAATCATTACAACCATATCCATATGCATTTTTAATCGTATCTAAGTCTATACTTGAACTTATGATTAAAATCGGTATTGTTTTATCATTTTCACGAATCTCTTTTAATATATTTATTCCATCTATTGATGGTACGTTGATATCTAAAATAAAACAGTCATATCCATCAAAAATATTGTCTAATGCTTCATGACCATCTGTAAATGCATCAACCTTATAGCCTTTTAATTCTAGTCGTTTTAAAATGCTATTATTTAATCTATCGTTATCTTCTAATAATAATATTTTCATATCTCAGCCTTTTGTGGTAACTCAATAGCTAATGTTGTCACATCTTTGGTATCTTTAAAGTATATCTTACCATTCATTTTATCTTTGATAAGAGTTCTACTCATATAAAGTCCCAAACCATTTCCTTTTTCTTTTGTACTATAATATGGATCAAAAAGATATTCTCTATCTTTGTCATCGATTCCACATCCATTGTCAATGATTAAAATTTCAACCATATCTTCTTTTGATGATACTTGTACTTCTATAAGCCCATTGTATGTAATATCATCAAGCTTTACCTTTAGTATAGCATCTTTTGCATTATTTAGTATAGTAATAAGTACTTGCATAAACTCATTTTTGTAACCATAAACGACTAAGTCAGTTTCTAAATATTTGATACTAAAATCTAAATAACTATATTTTAACTGTCTCTCAACAATATTTAATACCTCTTTAAAAGCATCTCTGATATAAAAATTTGATTTTTTAGCAGATGGTTTTAGAAAATCTCTAAAGTCTTTTAATGTTTTTGACATATACTGGATTTGAACCATTGCATCTTTTACGAATAGTTGCATATCATTATCAGTGATTTCAAACATATTGTATTGAAGTTCTAAGTCTTGAACGATTGCAGACATCTCTACAAGAGGTTCATTCCATTGGTGGGCGATGGCATTTATCATCTCCCCAATCTCTGCTAGTTTTGACTGTTGACTTAAAAATGACTCATGTTGTTTTTTTTCATTTTGTATTTTTACTAACTCGGTAATATCATGTAAAATAGTAACAGTACCCGCAACTTTATCTTCACTCCCTAAATAAAGCTCTTTACTTACGATGATAGTTTTAATAGTATCATTGATAAAATAATCCATAACATAATCATCTACTTTTTCTTTATTGAGTAGTTTTTGTTCTATTTGTTCATGAGTATCACAAAATTCAATTTGATTTGAAAAAAAGTCATACATAGTTTTACCTATGATATCTTCTTTTCTTTTTCCTATAAATTTTGCAAAAGCATCATTGCATCCTATATATCTTCCTGCTTTATTTTTATAAAAAATTGGATTTTTCATAGTATTGAGAAGTGTTTCTATAAAATTAAGTTGTATTTGAAGTTCATTTTTAGCTTTTCTTTTATCTTCTATAGAATCTATTAACATAAAAATTATGATGGTAAAAAAGATGAAAGTAACAGTAATAATTGTAAGTTCTGTTTCATAGTTTTCATAAAATGAGCCTGGCTCGTTTTGCACTATACTATTTTGTGGAAGCATGGACATATCAACGTCAAATTCTTTAAGTTTTTCATAATCAAAAATATAACTATTTGGACTTTTTTCTATTAATGGAATATTAACAATAGATTCTCCAGCTAGAATTTTTTTTACCATTTTTGCGGCTGATTCACCTTGTGAGTCAGAATGTGTCACGTATCCACCAACTAAACCACGTTTGAGATAAAAGTCCCACAATCCATAAATAGGTACATTTGTATTTTTTGCAATATTTTTAAGACCATTTTTAAAAGTAAAAACTTTTCCTGTTTCATCTTTATGTAAAAGCATAAATAAAATAGCAGTATTTTGTCCTAATAAAGTGACTTTTTTTTGTAAATCGTTAAATTTGAATCTATCTATGTATTCTATTTCTATCTCATCTTTATATTTTTCATATGCTTTGAAAAACTCTTTTTTCATCTCTTGACCGGTGATTGTTCTATCATTTATCACTAAAAGTTTTGTAACATTTGGATGCAGATCGAGTATTAGGCTAAGGTTTTTTTCTATATCAACTTCTTCTATAACTCCTGTAGTACGTTTTTTGATTTTGTAAGTATTAAATGTTTTTTTGTTGAAGTTATTGATTCCACAAAAAACTATAGGAGTATTTGGAAATAATGTATCATGGTAGGTATTTAAGAATTCCAATGCATTATTATCTGAAGCGATTATTACATCAAAACTTCTATCTTTGTATCGCTTTTTATAGAATTCAAATAAAGACTCAATATAGTCTTTATTGTAAATTCTTTTTGTATCCATATATTCAGTTGTTATCTCTACATCATGGTATTTTAAACTGTTTTCTATAGCATCTGATATAGAATCTGTCCACTCATATGCTTTATGATATGAGTGTAATAGTAATACTTCTTTTGCATAAATAATTGAAGATAAGAAAAGAAGTAAAACTAATTTATTTTTCATCACTACATTCGTCAAGTAAGTAAAATATAGAACTATAATCTTTTTCGGAGTTATGGCTAAGTCCTATTTCACATGTTTTACTTGTACTAAATCCTCTTTTTATATCTGGTTTAAGTTGGGTTTTTAAGCCACCAAGTGCAGATGTGTTGAGTTCAGGAAAATTAAATCCTCTATCTCCTGCAAATCCACAACAGTTTATGTTCTTAGGAATTGTAACATCATTACTTAATATATCTGCTAATGTATGAAATCTATCATCTAGTTTCATTTTTTTAGAACTACATGTAGTATGTAAAACTATAGGTTCATCTGTTTTAGTGATTTTTAATTCTGGCACTAAAAATTGCAATGAAAAGTCAATTGGTTCATATACTTTCATATTCATTTTTTTAAGACCGTTTATCATTCTATATGAACATGGTGAACTATCACAAAGTACTGGGTACTCTCCATAATTTGATGCCTCAAATAATTCCATAAGTAATACTTCTAGTTGTTCATCTGCATCTTTTTTAAATCCTTTACTTTCAAAAGGAACACCACAACACAATGATTTATCTTTTTTAGGATAGATGATATTATAATGTGATTTTTTCAATAAAGATTCTACCACTTGGTTGATATCTCTTGTATCTTGTGCATCTTTACTCGCGCCAAAAGCTCGGTTGATACAGCTTGAAAAATATACTACATTTTTGTCAAAAGTTTGTGCCTCTTTTGTTTTAGAGTATGAAGCAACTTTAGGCATACTATCAAACCAGTATGGAAAGGCAGGGATAAGTTTACGTATTTTTCTCATACCAGCTGGTTTAATTACAGATTCTACAAAGTTCAATACTTTAAATCCTTGTCTAACTCCAAATATTGTTTCACCATAGTTTTTAGCAACTACTGATGATACAGTTTTAGCGAGTTTTGAGTTTCTATGATCTCTTATATCTTTTGTTAAAGCACCAGTGTTTATATCAACAGGACAAGAAGTGGCACATAAACCATCAACGGCACATGTTTGTTCTCCATCATAGATATAGAGTTTTTCTAACTCTTTGTATTGTTCATTATTTTCTTTTCGTCTTTGAATCTCTCTATTTACTGCAATTCTTTGTCTAGGAGTAAGTGTTAAATCTTTTGATGGACAGATAGGTTCACAAAATCCACATTCGATACACTTGTCAGCGATAGGATTAAAAGCAGGCATAAACTTTAGATTTTTTAAATGCGCTTTTTTATCTTCATTGATTATTACACCAGGATTTAAAAGGTTTTTAGGATCAAATATAGTTTTGATTTTTTTCATCAATGTATACGCATCTTCTCCCCATTCCATCTCTACAAATGGAGCCATGTTTCTACCTGTTCCATGTTCTGCTTTTAAGCTACCTTTGTATTTTACTGCAACAAGTTCACAAACATCATCCATAAAGTTTTCATATCTTTTTACCTCTGAGGCTTTTGAAAAATCTTGTGTAAATACAAAGTGTACATTTCCTTCTAAAGCGTGACCAAATATAATAGCTTCATCATAGTTGTATTTTTTGAAGATTGATTGTAGCTCAACAACACCAGCGGCTAAATCTTCAACTGCAAAAGCAACATCTTCAATGATAACAGTTGTACCACTCTCTCTCATAGCACCAACTGTTGGAAATGTTCCTTTTCTTATAGCCCATAGTTTTGCATACTCTTTTGGGTCATCTGTAAATTTTGCATCTTCAACTAATTTATAGTTTTTTGATATCTGTTTTACTTTATCAAGTTTCTCTTCTAGTAGCTCTTTTGAACTCTCTCCACACTCTACTAAAATAGAAGCTACATCATTATGTAATGTTTTATATAAAGGATCAACTCCTTCTTTATTTTCTATACTTTTTAAACTTGCTCTATCCATAAGTTCAGCAGCATTTACAAGATTTTTTTCTTGTTTTAGTTCTGCTACAAATTTACAGGCTTCATAGATATCTTCGAACAATATAATAGAAGAAGCTTTTACTTTTGGTTCTGCAACTGTATTATAAGTAATAGAAGAGATAAACCCTAAAGTACCTTCACTTCCTATCATTAGGTGTGCAATGATATCAATCTCATTTTCAAAATCAATTAATGCATTTAAACTATACCCTGTAGTGTTTTTAATAGAATATTTCTTTTCAATTTTTGCGTGAAGTTCTTTGTTATTTTGTATTTGAGATACTAATGCTTTTAGACGCTCTACTAAAGCACTTTTAGTATTTAGAAAATTCTCTTTTGATTTTTCATCACTTGTATCTAAAATTGTACCATCATTAAAAATTACACGTATATCTTTTAATGTTTTGTATGAGTTTTTATCGATACCACAACACATACCACTTGCATTATTAGCAGCAATTCCGCCGATTTGGGCAGAGTTAATACTAGCAGGATCTGGACCTATTTTTTTACCGAAAAATTTTAAGGCTGCATTTGCTTGTGCACCAACAACACCAGGTTGTAGTTTAATCTCTTTTGCATCATTTAAAACTTCGATTTTTCTCCATCCAAATGAACATACTACAAGTATAGAATCTGTAATGGCTTGACCAGAGAGTGATGTTCCAGCAGCTCTAAAAACTACAGGAAGATTTTGTGCTGAGGCATATTTTAAGATAAGACTTACTTCATTCTCATCAATTGCTTTGATTACTATTCGAGGAACCATTCTATAAAAAGATGCGTCTGTTCCATACGCTAGTGTATGTAGCGAATCTGTAAAAACTCTATCATTTCCTATGTTTGTTATTATTTTGTCATAAAATTCTTTGTACGTATTATTTAACATTGTATTTCCTTTTTTATTTATTAATTTAACTTCTGTGAAAGATAAAAAAGTTTATTCAAGTCTCGCTATAGTGTAAAGTCTTTGTTGAGGATTATTTATAAAAGAGTACATAACATCGCATCTTTTTAAAGTTATATTCATAATTAAAGATAGATAAGATGACATATTAAAATCCTTCTTAATATTTATTTTAAATAAACAGCTTTATATGAGATTAATATAGCATTTATAAATAACATAAATATAACATTTTACTAGTTTTTATATTTTTCCAACACCTCTTCTAGAGGAATAGGTTTTGATATTAGATACCCTTGAATATAACTACATCTTCGTTCTAGAAGAAAGTTTTTAGTTATTTCGGTTTCTACACCCTCAGCAATTATTTTTTTTCTCATTACTTTTGCCATAGCAATGATTGATGAAACAAGCTCCTCATCATCTTTATTACCAGGAACATCACTGATAAATGATTTGTCTATTTTAATTTCATCAACGCGAAGTATTTTAATTGCATTGAGTGCTGAATATCCTGTACCAAAATCGTCAAGTGATATCTGAAAACCCAGTTGTTTAATTTGACTTATTATTTTTCTAGTGATATCTAAATTTTTCATCGCTGATGTTTCTGTTATTTCTAATTTTACTAAAGAAGAAATGTTTTTGTACTTATTTGAAATATACTCTAAATAGTGCACAAAATCTTGGTTTAGTTGAACATTTGAGACATTAACAGAGATGGTTAATTCTTCTTTTAACACTTTTTGAATTTGAAGTATGTCAATAATCGCTTGTTCCAAGACCCAGTTCCCAATTTGTAAAATATGCATCGATTCTTCAGCATATTTCACAAAAATTTCAGGTGACCAGTTTTTATAAACAGGATGATCCCATCGCAATAAAGCTTCAAATCCATAGATTTTTTTATTTATCATATCATACTGAGCTTGGTATAGAAGAAAAAACTCTTTATTGATTAATGCTTGGTTTAAGTCATTATGTAAATTGGATAAACTATTTACCCTATCTGACATATCAATAGAAAAAGAACTGTATTGGTTTTTACCAGAATTTTTTGATTCGTACATAGCAATATCAGCAAATTTTAATAATGAGCTCACTGTATCAGAATCATCAGGATATATACTAATTCCAATACTTCCACTAATAAAATGTTCTTTATTTTTTATTATAAAAGGTTTTTCAAGTTCCGATAAAATATTTGAAGCAACGAAATTAATACTTTCTTGTGAATTGATATCATATAAAACAACTACAAATTCATCACCACCTAGCCTAGATACTAAATCAGACTCTCTTAATAAACTTTTTAATCTAAATGCTGTTTCTTTTAATACTTCATCCCCAATATGATGACCATAGATGTCATTGATATTTTTAAATCTATCCAAGTCTATAAATAAAACAGCAAATTTGAGCTTGAGTCGTTTTGATGTTTTTATGATAACGTCTAGTTCCTTATGTAATAAGAGTCTATTAGGTAGTCTGGTTAATGTGTCATAGTGAGCGAGTTCTTCTAACTGCAATTGATTTTTTTTCATCTCTGAAAAGTCAGAAAAAACTGCCACATATTGCATAGGTAAATTATTTTCGTCAAAGATTGTAGAGATAGCTAACCATTCAGGATACATTGTCCCATCTTTTTTTCTATTCCAAATTTCACCTTTCCATAGTCCATCTTTTAAAATAGAAGCCCACATATTTTTATAAAATGATTTATCATGTTTACCTGATTTTAGCATTGAAGGTTTGTGAGAGATAATATCTTCTCTTGAAAATCCCGTAATTTTACTAAATGCATCATTAACAGAGATAATTCTTCCTTTTAAATCTGTAACCATTATCCCTTCAATTGTATGTTCAAAAACTTTAGAGGTTTGATTTAATTGTCTTTCTAAGAGTTTATGGTCTGTTAAGTCATGCACAATTGACTGATGATAAATGGTATCTCCTATATTTATGAGTGTACAATATATTTTTAAATATAAAATATTTCCATTTTTTAATGTTTTTGTAGTCTCATAGCTGTCTTCACCATCAGTATCAAGTGTATGTATATGTTGTGAAAAAAGCTTTTTGGAACTAAATGACTCAAATAGATTTTCAGAACTATACTCAGTGATATCTTCATCATCAATCTCAAGGAGTCTTTTGGCTTTCTTGTTTATTGATCTGACTCTACCTGTTCTATGTTCTGTGAGCATTATGGCATCAGATGAGTTATTGAACAGTTGATTAAACATATTTTCTGTCTCTACACGTTTTGTAATATCTTCTATGATTATTAAAAATGTGATTGAATTATGAGAGTCTTCTGGGATTATTCTAATAAAATAATTTTTCTTTGTATCCCCTTGATTTAAAGTATAAGTAATAGTACTTGAAACTTTATCTAGGTCATTTAATAATCGTAATAAATTTTTGTCTTTACATTTACTAAATATTTCTATATTTAGTAAGTTTTGATTTATCTCTGTTGTTTTTTCAGTATCTATTAAGTTTAGTGCATGTTTGTTAACAAATAAAATGTTTAATCTTGTATCAACTCTAATTATTGGATCAGGGATGTTGTTACTTAAGTTTTTAAAGTTCGATAGTTCTTGATTTAGATTTTTTTTGAGTGCATACTCTTTTGTTATATCTGTAAACAAACAAAATACACCAAGTAAACTTTCATTTTCTATATTAAAATGAGGTATTACTTCAATATTGAGATATCGAAATTCACCGCTTGAAGCTGACTTAATACTAAGAATTTTTTCAGACTGTGATTTTTGTGTATTCATAGCAATAACAAAAGGTAAATCCTCTGAATAGATATTTTTATTAAATTCATCAAAGAAAACAATATCTATATCACTAAAGTGTTTATCGTATAAATTATCTTTATCTTTTTCTAAAATGTCTAGTGCAGTTTGATTTAGATTATTGATTTTATAAAGATTATCAAAAAATATAATCCCTTGCTGTGAGTTTTTAAATAAAGATTTGAATTTTTCATTTTCTTCTTTTTCTTGATGAATATCTTGAATAGAGATAAGAAATGTTTTATCATCTCCATCGTTCCATTTATGTGAATGTAGCTGACAGTATCTTAATCCAGAGGTTGTTTTAAGCAAAATTTCTAAAGTTTCATTTTTACTATTTTCAGTATTTATCCAGTCTATAAAAACAGTAATCGATTTTTTATGTAAATAAGCATAAAAAGGGATGTTTTTAGAGTATATTGTATCAACACCAAATAATTTATGCGCTCTTTCATTTGCTCTTAATACATTGAATTTTTTAGTGATAAGTAGATAAGCAATAGGTGCTTGACTAAAGAGAATTTGAAGTTCATTTTGGGCTTCTTCTAAATCTATAATATGACTTTGAAGTTCCTCGTTTTGGGCTTCAAGTTCTGCTTGATATATCTCATTAATTTGTATCAACTGTTCTAAATCTTTTTTAGAATGATCTTCTAATATATGAGCTGATTGTTCTTCTATTCTTTCAATCGCTATATGTTTTAATCGCTCAAATTCTGTTTTTTTCATAATCTACACCTTCCAAATATCTTCATTTAGATGTTGTGTTAAATCTATATTTGTACCAACAATTTTTAATAATTCATCATTATAAAAAATTGGTGTACCTGTACCTTGAATTGTTCTAATTTCTCCATCTTCTCGAATGATACGGAATACTAAATTATAAATTTTGTGAGATTTAATTGCTTCTGAAATTTCATTTTCTACAGTATCTGCATCTTTAGGATGTAACAAGTTACTCCAAATATCCTTAGAAACTTTTGTGCCACTTTTAACACCAAAAATTTTATAAGAATTATCATCCCATAGAACATCCCCTGTAGACGGATTTATCTCCCATAGACCGATATTTGCTGATTGGGTTGCTATTTGTAGTATTTTTTGACTTTCAACTAATGATTCTTTTGTCAGAACCTCTTCAGTAATATCTTGCACTGTTCCAAACATTTTAATTGCTTCACCTTCATCATTATAGATAATTGTACCAATTTCTCGTAGGTATAATAGATCTTTAGTAGGATGATAAATTCTATGTTGAATTTCATATTTAGATTGGTTATCTATAGCACACTCTATACTATCTTGCATATAAGAAACATCATCTTTATGTACTTTACTTAAAAATAAGTCATAAGTAATATTAGTATCTTCACTAATACCAAAAATAGAGTATGTTCCTTTTGACCACCAAATACTATTATCTATAATATCCCATTCCCAACTACCTAAGGATGCAATTTCTTGAGCATCTTGAAGTTTTGTTGCTAATGTTTTGAGTTCCGAATTATTTTCTATTTCATGTGTTATATCTCGTGTAGTACCAACTGTTCGAATTACATTATTTTTATTATCTCTTGCAATGGCAGTAGTATAGTTTTCAATCCATAACCAATGACCTTTTTTATGCCGTACTCTTATTTGAATTCTAGAGTCATGTAGTTTACCATTATGGTATGCTACTGTTTTTTCATTTAATCGATCTAAATCATCAGGATGAACTCTTTCATTTATCCAATCCATCATATTTGATTTATCATAAGGTAGTTCTCCTATTTTATACCCAAATATATCTGCCCAAATTTCACTCCAATAATCATCTTTTTTTATAGGAATATGGTAATCATAAATTCCCATATTTACACCATCTAATGCAGTGTTTAATCTATTGTTACTTATTTCGTAATCTGAGGTTATTACTGCTAATTGTTTAGCATGTTCTTCTTTATCATCATACATTGTACGAAGTTCTGTATAAGCAGTTTGCAACTCTTCATTTGTTGATTGCAGTTCTTCATTTGTTGTTTCAAGTTCTTCATTTGTTGATTGCAGTTCTTCATTTGAGCTTTGTAGTTCTTCATTTAAACTTTGCATCTCTTCATTACTCGTTTCAAGCTCTTCAATAACAGTTTGCAAATGTTCTTTTGTTCTTATAAGTTCAAACTCTAACTCTTTTGTTCTTTCATTGTCACTTTCAATTTCTCCTATATCAAAACTTTTAAAGTTTTCACTATTTTCTTCTTGAAAACATATAAGAATAAGTGAATTTTCAGGATCATCATCCATTGGCATAACTGTAATTCTTACATATCTTAATACTTCATCCACAAGCATTACTTTTTGAAAGTTTGATTTTACAATGGATTTCTCTTTTATACTATTATGAATTGCAGAACGTAATTCAATACTTAAAGTTGGTAATACATTTCTAAATATATTTTGCGTTTGTTCCCCATCAGGACGTAATAAATAAGGGTTTTTCCCTTTTACATAAACGATATCCATATTATCATTGATAACTATACACATAGGTATAATTGTTTTATGTACATACCCTGTAACCAAATCAAGTATAGTTGGTTTTTTAGAAGTTTCTATGATTTTTTTTGAATTAATCATATCGATTTTTTCATATGTTTGACTACTCATAGGAGCCGCTTTTTTTCCTAAATAGTTTGCTTTAAAAATTTTCCATTTTTTATCAATAGTTTTAAAATAGGTTTGAAAATGTCCAACAGATTCACTCTTTCCTAAAAATAATACACCATGATCATTGAGTGAATAATGAAACATTGGAAATATTTTTTGCTGTAATTCAGCCGAAAAGTATATAAGTAGATTTCTACATACAACTAAATCAAGTTTTAAAAACCCTGGGTCTTTAGTAATATCATGACGGGAAAAGATTACCATCTCACGTATTGGTTTGATGATCTCATAATGATCAGCTTTATTCAAAAAATATTTATTTCTTACTTTTCGATCCATATTTACAAGTGCACTTTCTGGATAGACTCCCTTTCTAGCAAAGTATAATGCTTCTTCATCGATATCTGTTGCAAAAATTTGAACTTGGTACTTGGCGATATCACTCCCTAATATGGAATTGATAGTTATAGCTAAACTATATGCTTCCTCCCCAGTAGAACATCCTGGTGCCCAAACTCTAATGATTTTTTCTTCTTTCTTCTCTATATGTTCTCGTAATTTTTTTTCAAGAATTTCAAATGATTCGCCATCTCTAAAAAAAGATGTTACACCTATTAGAATATCTTTAAATAGTGCCTCTGCTTCTTCTTTATTGTCTACTAAAAAATTATGATAATCAGTTATGTTGGTTATTTTTAGAGCAGCCATTCTTCTTTCAATTCTTCTTTGAATTGTACTTGGTTTATATGCATTAAAATCCACACCTTTAGCTTCTCTTAATTTATTTAAAATATTTGTGTATAAGTTTACAAATTGGCTACTTCTATCTTGACTAACAGCTTTTCCACTATAATTTAATAAATCAATTAGTTCTGTACCCATCTGTTCTGCATGTAAAATTAAATCAATATTACCTGTGTTGATTGCAGAGTTAGGCATACCATCATATTTTGCAGTTGTTGGATCTTGAATGATAACAAATCCACCTTCTGCTTTGATAGCACGTACTCCTCTTGAACCATCACTTCCTGTACCAGATAGGATAATTCCTATACTTTGTGTTCCTTTTTCCTCTGCAATAGATTCAAATAATATATCTACAGATGGTTTAGGGCCAGATAAACCTGATTGAGGTTCTCTTAATACTATTAAATTATTTTGAATTGTGATATTTTTATTTGGAGGACAGATATAAATACTATCTGCTTTTATTTCTAAGCCATTCGATGCTTCTAAAACTTCATGTTCAGTATCTCTAGCAATTAAATCAACCATAAGGCTTTTGTAAGTTGGTGAAAGATGTTGTGCAACTAAAAAAGCCATATTTGTATTGTCTGGTAAGTTTTTAACAAATGTTTGTAACGCTTCTAATCCACCTGCACTTGCACCAATTCCAACTATAACCATCTCTGTATCGTTCTTTTTCATATTTTGTCTTTCTACTCAATAATTTAATTTTTTATTATAACGCAATGTTGCATAACTTTTAGCAAAATATGATAGATAATTGATGTGAATTTTGTGATTGGGTAGAAGTAAAAATTGAAAAGTTTTTATTGAAAAAAGAAGAAGTTATAAAATAACTTCTCTTTTGTATTATTTACCCTCCAAACCCTGTAAATCCATAGAATGTAGGGAATGCTACAATCGAAGCAAGTATTGCAATTTGTATTGCGATAAATGGCATAACTCCTTTGTAGATATCCATAGTTTTAACGCCAGCAGGTGCGACCCCTTTTAAATAGAATAGGGCGAAACCAAATGGTGGAGTTAAAAATGATGTTTGTAAATTCATCGCTATTAAAATACCAAACCAAACCATATCTATCCCTAACATTTGTGCAATAGGGTAAATAATAGGTATAACAATAAATGTAATCTCAACAAAGTCAATAAAGAAACCAAGTATTAAAATTGATAACATAACTAATATTAAGAATCCCCATTTTTCACCAGGTAAACTTAACATAAAGTGTTCAACTAACTCTTCTCCACCTGTATATGTAAATACCATAGAGAATGCAGTAGCCCCAAGTAAAATAGTAAATACCATCGCTGTAATTTTTACAGTTTCTAGTGCTGCTTCTCTTACAACTTGAAATGAAAATTGTTTATAAATTGCAGCTAATACTAAAGCCCCAACACCACCAACGGCTGCAGACTCTGTAGGAGTAGCAATACCAACAAAAATAGAACCTAAAACCATGATAATTAGAGATAGAGGTGGAACAACTGCTTTTAAAGCTTTTATAATTTCATCTTTTTTAATCACATTTTCTTCTACTGGCATAGCTGGTGCTATATCTTTATTTCTGTATGAAACAAATAATACATATGCTATATATGAACCAACTAAAACAAGTCCAGGCATAACAGCTGCTTTAAATAGATCTCCAACAGCAACACCCAATACATCACCTAAAATAATAAGTACAATAGATGGTGGAATAATCTGTCCTAAAGTTCCACTTGCACAAATAGTACCAGTAGCTAACTTTTTACAGTATCCATATTTCAACATAACAGGAAGTGAAATAACACCCATTGCAACAACAGAAGCACCAACAACACCAGTAGAAGCTGCAAGTAAAGCACCAACTAAAATAGTAGAAATAGCTAAACCACCTCTCACTGAACCAAACAATGTTCCCATTGCTTCTAGTAATTGTTCTGCTAGTTTTGTTTTTTGTAAAATAATACCCATGAAAATAAATAATGGAATAGCCATTAAAATTGTATTTTCCATAATAGAATAAATTCTATAAGGCATCATATCAAATAGTCCAAGTCCTTGGATGAAGTGTTCTATAAAACCATCTTCCATACCTTCTGCGAAACCTTCAGAATAGATACCAAAGACTAATGCGACACCACCAAATGTAAAGGCAACTGGAAAGCCTACCAACAGCATCAATAATGCTGTAAAAAACATATATACACCAATCATTTTATAGTACCTCTTCTTTATGTGAATGTTGTTTTAATTTTCTTGATTCAAATATAATCGATCCATTTTTTAAAACAAATGATAATGTCGAGATCAATAAAAAAACAAATGATGTTGCAATCGCTGATTTAATAATCCATCTATCTGTTAATCCACCTGGATCTCCACTCACTTCTGCTAAATCATATGCGTCATAAGCAAAAGCATATCCTCCATTAATAATAATAAGTGAAAATGGAACTATAAAAATTAACGCTCCAGCTATATTAATGAATGCTTGTTTTTTAGGTGACATATTTTCATATAACATATCAACTCTAACATGTCCATCTTCTTTTAAAGCATACGCCATACCAAATAAGAATACTACAGAGAAAAGATGCCATTCCATCTCTTGCATTCCTATTGAACTATTTTTGAAAAAGTATCTCATGAGTACATCATAAAATACATTTAACAGCATCAGAACCATAGCAATAGCTGCTAGGTTTCCTACATAATCTATAAATTTATCTAATATTTTGATAATTTTATCCATAATTTTAGTCATAATTTTTCCTTTTGATAACATCCAGTTTAACTAACTATACAATTAATTAAAATCGATATTTTGAGTTAATAAGCTGGGAAAACCCAACTTATTATCAACTATTTACTTTCTAAACTCTTGATGTAAGAGTAGTCAGACAAGATTGTCCAAGGTCTAATTTGTTTTAAGTATTTTGCTTGAGAGTCTAAAATCTCTTTAGCTAAAGCGTTTTTACTTGCTTTCTCAATTAATAACTCATCATTAGCTTTTTTAATTGCAGTCATAACAGACTCAGGGAAAGTTTTAACTTTGATATTTGGAAATTCTTTTTGCATTGTAGCCCAGTTTTTACCACTTTCGTGATTTGATTGAGTATGCATATCGTATGAAGCAGTTTTCATTGCAATTTTGATAATCGCTTGTAAATCTTCTGGAAGTTTATCCATAAATTTTCTGTTGATTAAAAATTGTAATTCAGTTGCTGGTTCATGCCAACCTGTGTAGTAGTATGGTGCAACTTTGTGGAATCCCATTCTTAAATCAAGTGATGGTCCAACCCATTCTAAAGCATCAATAGTACCTCTGTCAAGTGCTGTATATAATTCACCTGGAGCGATATTTGTAACGTTTACACCTAATTTAGAGATAACTTCACCAGCAAATCCTGGAATTCTCATCTTAAGACCTTTTAAGTCTGCAACAGAATTGATCTCTTTTTGGAACCATCCACCCATTTGGTTTCCAGTGTTTCCACCTGGAAAAGAGTAAAGGTTATGTTTTTTATAAACTTTGTCCATTAGTTTCATACCATCGTCATGATAGAACCATGCAAATTGTTCAGAAGCTGTCATACCAAATGGCATTGTTGTGAAGTATAAAGTGTTAGGAACTTTACCTTTCCAATAATAAGACGCTGAGTGACCCATTTGATATTGACCAGTTTTAACCATGTCAAAGATACCAAATGGAGATTTGTGTTTATTCTTAGAATCTATTCTGATTTTAAGTCTTCCATCACTCATCTCTTCAGCCATAGTTTTGAAGTTTTTAACTGCATCTCCAAATACTGGAAAGTTTGACGGCCATGTCATAGCCAACTTAATTTTGTACGTTTTTTCTGCATATGCTGCACTTGACAGCATTGCCACTACTAAAAGTGCTTTTCCGAATGTTTTCATCTCTTTCTCCTTTTGTTGTAATTGATTTGTAATCATAAAAAGTGTAACTAGAACGGATAACATCGGTATAACAAAAATTAATTCAAAATGTTATATTGTTATGTGTTTATTGATGAATTTTTTTTCTATAAATACCTTAACTAAAGGCTTTTGAAAAATAAAATAATTTTAAAATAAATATAAGTTTTTTTTTCTGTCATATAACAATTTAAAAAAAGTAACAAAATGTAACACGAAAAACAGCTGTTTTTAGGCTTTTTTTGTGTTATATTTTAGATTTTAAATAATATCTTTAGTTTATAGGGAGAGATAGTGTGAATTTTGCACCATAATATTCATTTTTGTTAAGAATAAATTCTTCATTGTTTGCAGAAATAGTTCCGTTCATCTTCTGGATAATGATTTTTGACATATACAATCCAATACCAGTGCCATCTCTATCTTGTTTTGTTGTGAAGTGATTATCGAAAATATTATCAATAACATCTAGAGGTATCCCTTTTGCATTGTCATAAAAAGATATCTCTATTTTATCATCGATAATATGAGTTGAGATAAATATAATTCTTTTTTCTTCCATAAGTAAAGTGAGTTCATCTTTTGCATTATTTAAAATATTTATAAAGACTTGAATAAGTTCATTTTCAAATGCTTCAATTTCAATATGTTCTATATCTAATGTTATATCAATATTTTGGCTTTTGAATTTAGAACTCAATAAATTAATAGATCTTTCAACAGCAATTTTTAAATCAAATTTTGTTTTTACTTTATCCTCTTTATAAAAGTCTCTAAAATCATTTATTGTTTCTGAGAGGTGTATGGTTGATTTTATAATATTATTTAGTGACTCTTCAAGTGTATCATCTGTAAGTATATCAAACTCTTTTTGTAGTTGTACTCCTGAGGCTGATGTGGTGATAACAGAAAGAGGTTGTCTCCATTGGTGAATAATATTTTCTATCATCTCCCCCATTTGAGCCATTTTTGATTGTTGGATAAGTAACTGACCTTTTTGTTCCAGTTCTTTTTGTGTTTCTTTTTGTTTTGTGATATCCAAAAATGATGCAACATAATAAATCACTTCATTATTATCATCTAAAACAGACTGGATAAGTAACTGTTCATTATAATAGTTACCATTTTTGTGTTTATTTTTTATTTCACCTACCCACACATGATTTTTCTTTAGGGTGTGACTCATCTCCATATAAAACTCAGCATTATGAAAACCAGATTTTAATACTGCTGGTGTATTTCCTATAATCTCATCTTTTTCATAACCTGTTATTTTTGTAAAGGCTTCATTGACATCAAGAATCTTTTGATTTTTATCTGTAATAGTCATACCACTTTGTGTTTCAAATGCTACGGCTGCTATTTTTTGTGCTTGATGAGAAGACTCTATTCTGTCTAACATAATATTGACTTCAGAGTAAAGTTTCCCAAATTCGTTTTCTTCGGTAGTTTTGATTCTTTGATTTATAGCTTCTACAGAATCGATTTTTTCTAAAAATTTAACTAAGTGCAAAATAGGGGTTGTAAATCTACGAGCGAAAAAAATTGCTAAAAAGTACGAAATTATAAACATAAATAACAATATAAAAAATAGAACCTGTAAATCTCTTTTGATAATATCTGTTATACCATGTATTTTTGAGGTGAGTTGAATATATCCTAAATGTGTACTTTGATAGTTTGCATCCAAATAGAGTTTAAATGAATTTCCATCTATTTTATATACGATATCTTTATTTTTTGGATACTCTTCTACTTCAAAACTTTTATTTTCCTTGCTGTATTGAAAAATCGCTTTTTTATCCATATCATAGAGTACCATTTTATCAATACTTGAAAAAGATTTTAGTTTTGATGTGATATCAGAAGCAGAAGAGATATTTTTAAGTAGAGCTAGTTTTGCGATATCTTGCCCCAAAATTATACCTATGGTATTGGATAGTTCTATTGTTTTATTGTATTGGTTGTTCATGTACCAGTACATAAAAACACTATATCCAGTAATACTAGTAAGAAGTGTTACTATCATAATGATAATAGTAAGTCTTTTTCTTATTGAACCTTTTTGCGCTAGATTATGTCCCATATATTATTTTGATGGATTATTAATAGGAACATTTTTATCATTTCCCCATTCTTTCCACGAACCATCATATATAGATGTTTTAAATCCAAGCTTTTTTAATACAATATAATTTAAAGCAGATTGTGCACCACCTTGACAATATAGTATGATCTCTTTCTCTTTTGGTAAATCTTTATATACATCTGCTAGTTCATCAAAGTTTTTCATATGGTTTCCGTTTTTTGAAACTTGAAAGTTATTTGTACATGCATAGTTTTGTGCAGTTGGGATATGTCCATAACGTTTTGCTATAGAATCTTTCCCTTCGTAGTGTTCTTTTGATCTACCATCAATAATAGTTTTTTTGCCTAAAGCTAAAAGAGTACTGAGTTTTGTTTCGATTTGAGTATTGTCAACTCTTGGGATAAACTCTTTTTTTACTATGTTGGGCATATCACTATTTGTAGGAAGAGTATTTTGGATGTGTGTTCCATAAGAGTATTTTAAAAGTCCAACATTTGTATGCCCTAATACTTCAAGTATCCAATAAAGTCGTGCAGACCAAAAGAAATCACCATTATCATATGCTACTACTAAACTATCTTTATCTATTCCTGCTTCACTAAATAATTTTTTTAAAAAGTCTAGTTTAGGCATTTTCCAGTCATCTTTCATAAAGAGACTTTCTAGTCCTGGCATATTTACTGCATTTTTTATATGACCTTTGTTATATGCTTCTTTGGTTCTTAAATCGACTATAACTAAGTGTTTGTTATCTAGGTTCTTTTTGAGCCATTGTAATGGCACGACAGTGGGTACTTTTTTCTCTTGTGCACATAATGATTGTTGAAAGAGAGTGGTTAAAAGTAAGACTTTTAAAAGTATAAAAAATATAGATTTCGAATAAGACATAGTATCTCCAAATAAAAGTTTAAGACTAAAAATAATATTAAAATTTTACATTAGTTTATATTTAAGTATGATTAAGTCTAGAAGATTTAAGAGTTTAAAAATTATATTATCTCAGTTGTGTAAATGCACTCTATTTTTAATTATACTACTCTAACTCTATAGACTACACATAGATTGCACATTTGTTAAGTAGAATTCAAAAAAGGATAAAGAGTGAATAATTTATTAATCAATCAAAGAAAAATGTTAGAGGATGTATCATTATTGATACTACGTTTATTTATGGGGGCTACTTTTTTAGCTTATGGAATCAAAAAGATTACTAGTTTTGATAACTATATGGTGTTGTTTTCAGATAAGTTAGATTTGCCGTTTCCATTACTGAACTTATATATAGTTATAGCAGTTGAGATTTTAGGGGGATTATTTATTTTAGTTGGTTTTCTTACACGTGTCTCAACTATACCACTAATCATCACAATGATAACAGCACTGTTTTTAGTAAATATAAATAATGGTTTTGCAGCATCTAATTTTGGTATGGAGATACCTCTTGCGTATATAGCGATTTTATTTGTATTATTTGCATTTGGATCAGGTAAATATGGTATAGATAAAACAGAAAAGCTATAAAAATATACTATATTTAAAAAAGACAAATATTCATTTATTTGTCTTTTTTTTTGCCCAAAATTTATTTTAACAACTATTATATAATGATAAAATGTCAAAATAAAATAATAAGGACACAATAATGCAATTTGATATCTGGTTAACGATGTTTTTGGCTTCTCTTGCTATCTCACTATCTCCAGGGGCTGGAGCAGTTGTATCTATGAACTATGGTTTAAAATACGGACTTAAAAAATCATATCCAGCTATCTTAGGACTACAAATCGGTTATATGATACAGGCATTTATAGTTGTTATTGGTCTTGGTGCTATCATCGCGAAATCTGTACTTATTTTTACTATTATAAAATGGATAGGTGTAGCATACTTAGTATATCTGGGGCTTAGTAAGATATTTGAAAAAGTAGAAATAGTAGATGATAATGAACATATAAACAACTACGATGCAAAAAAAGCTTTCATAAGTGCAAGCCTAATAAATCTTACAAATATAAAAGCGACTGTTTTTTTAGTAGCTTTTATCCCTCAGTTTTTAGACCCTAGTGTATCTATATGGTTACAGTTTTTTATTATAGGTGTGACATTGAGTGCAGTAGATATTTTTGTGATGACTGGATACTCATCTATGGCATCAAAATTAAAGTTTCTTATCAAAGATGTAAAAGCGATGAAAATCCAAAATCGTATCACAGGTATATTTTTAATATTGGCAGCCGTTCTGATGTCAAATGCTAAAAAGGTTTAGATAAATTTAGAATTTTGTGACAAATAATGTGACATTTTTATGATAAAATAGATAAATCAATTTTAACGGAATACAAATGTCTCATAACTTTTATAAACTTATATTTTTACTACTATTTTTTACTTTTAATCTACAAGCAAATTCACAAGATACTATAAAACAAGAGATATCAATACTCAAAGAAAAACTTTTAAAACTAGATATAACATATACAACTAAAAATACTTATATAGATAAAGATTTTGAAAATTTAAAAAATGATATCAGAGAGCTTGAAACAAAACTAGAAAAAGAAACTATAGATAAAAAATCTGTACAAAAAGATTTTGAAAATTTTAATAATTTAATAAAAATGCAAGATAATAGTATAGATAAGTTAAATTTTTATGTTGCCTTTTTTGCTATTTTGATTACTGTATTAGTACTTTATATAACTTTCAGAAATGAGGGAATAGCAAAAAATGTTGCTTCTGAAGAGATTGAAAAGTGGCTTGAAACAAAGGCTGATAAAAAACTCGGTGATATTGTTGAATTATATAAAAATGATTTTAATAAACATTTAAATGATGCAACATGTTCCTTAGATAATATAAAAGAAACAGAAAAAGAAGTTAAAGACTTATATTCAAATTTAAAAGAAAATAATGAAAATATTTCAGAAGAGTTAAAAAAACAGTTAAAAGAGAAAAGTGATAATTTAAAAGAATCGATAGATAAAGAATTTACATTAATTGAATTAGAAGAGTTGTTTTTGTCTGCTTATTATGAAAAAGAGTATAAAGAAGCAATAAAGTATTCTAAATTAATTATTAGTCATACTCCAAGTTTTAGTGCTTACAATAATCTTGGACGTGCATATTCTGGTCTTGGAGAAAATAATAAAGCTATGAATTCATATATAAAAGGACTGGAATTAAGCCCTAATAATTATATTGCATATTACAATATGGGAATATCTTACGGCAAGTTAGGAGAACATGAAAAAGCAATAACATTATATGAAAAAGCAATCGAGATAAATCCAAAATATGATCCGGCCTATTATAATATGGGAAATATGTATAGTAATCTAGAAAAATATGCCTTGGCAATAGAATCGTATAAAAAAGCAATTGAGATAAATCCAAAAAAAGATGAAGCTTACAATAATATGGGAAATGCTTATGGTAAGTTAGAAAAATATGAAGAAGCGATATCATCATATGAAAAAGCAATCGAGATAAATCCAAAAGATGATGGAGCATATGCAAATTTATTTGAAATAGAACTTATTGGAAATAAACCATTTCGAAAAGAATTAGAATCTAAGTATATTAAATTTTTTAAAGAAGAAAAAGAAATTTTTATACAATATGAATTATTAAAAATACTATCACAAATAAATGATGGTATAAAAGTAGATACAGATAAATGGCTAGAAAACTATAAAGAGCAAAATTTAACTGGATGGTCATTTGATGAGTTAATAAATTGGGCAAACACAAAAAACTCACCTATAAAAGAAAATCTTTTAGAAGCTATAGAAGTATTTAAAACTAAAAAAGAAGATTAGAACCTAATTAATCTTCTTTTTCCTTTTCTCTACAAACTTCATATAAAAATCGTATTTTTACACCTTAAAATAGATACTAATATAAATAACTAGATATTTAATAGTCTATATATTGTATATAAAATATACTTTTTATTGTATCTAAAATATTTTTATTTTGTTATACTTTTCCTATATTAAAAAATAAGGGGAAAATTATGTTTCAAAATGTTCTTAAAATTGGATTGGGTTTATCTGTAGTTGCATCGTCACTACTAGCTGCTCCAGAGAAAACAAAACTAAAGATTGGTTTTATAGCTCTGACTGATTGTGCGCCATTGGTTATAGCTAAAGAGAAAGGTTTTTTTAAAGCTGAAGGTTTAGATGTACATGTCTCAAAAGAGGGTGGTGGATGGCCAGGAATCCAACAAAAAGTAATATCTGGTGAATACGATTTTTCTCACGCCTTAGCTGGTATGCCAATTGCTGCAACATTAGGGATAAATGGAAATGCAAATTTACAAGCTCTTTTATCACTAGACTTTAATGGAAATGCCATCACTTATGGAAATAATATCATCGAAAAGATGGAAAAGTATGGTTTGGATAAAACTCAACGTCCAGTAAGTGCTGAATCATTAAAAAAATATATAGATGCAAAACATGCAAAAGAGGGTGATAACTATAAGCCACTATCATTTGGTATGGTTCATCCTGTTTCTACACATAACTATGAGCTAAGATACTGGATGGCATCATCTGGAATCAAACCAGATGAAGACTGTACAATCAAACCTTTTCCACCACCAACAATGCCATCAAATTTAACTGCTGGAAATATCGAGGGTTATTGTGTAGGTGAGCCATGGAACTCTAGAATCGTACTCAAAGGAAAAGGAAGTGCACTTGTAACGAACTATGACATTTGGAATAACAATCCAGAAAAAGTACTCCAAGCACGAGCTGATTTTGTTAAAAAATATCCAGAAACTACAAAAGCTGTTATGAGAGCAGTTATAAAAGCGCAGATGTGGCTAGATGCATCTTGGGAAAATCGAGAAGAAGCTATCAAGTATCTTGCAAAGAAAAACTATGTAAAAGCTCCAAAATCTGTTTTGAGAAAATCTATGTCTGGAACATTTTTATACAACAAAGGTGTAGATAGTGCTAATCCTATGTTTAATACATTTGCTAACTATTATGCATCGTATCCATTTTATTCTCACGGTATGTGGTTCGTTACTCAAATGTATAGATGGGGACAAATCGATAAGCCAGTTGATATGAAAGCGTTGATAGAAAAAGTTTATAGACCTGATTTATTCGAAGAGGTTGCAAAAGAGGTAGGATATACACTTCCACCATCAGCATGGAAAAAAGATGGTGTTGATGAATATAACAAATTTATAGATGGTAAAGTTTGGGATCCAAACAAAGCAGTAGATTATATCTATGACTTTAAAGTAGTAAACTCTAAAGTTTCTAAAAAAGAGTTAATGGATAAAAATAAATGGTCTGTAGAAACAAAACAACCTAAATACGTATGTCCTTATGGACCTGCTGGTTGTGCTGATCCAAAATTTGTGATTACAAAATAACAATAAACAACATAAAAAAACTACTAAACCCCAATATGATTTTGGGGTTTAAAACATACTATATATTTGCATGTGCTTGGTCAATATCCGCTTTTTCCTTTCTCATACGACCAAGTACATACAAATATATAGAAAATAAAAAGGGATAAAATGAATAAAGAGATATTAAAAAAGATATTTTTACCATTGATAGTATTGGTGATTATTATACAAGTTTGGGTTGGTATTGCTTCTGTTGTAGAAGATTTTCCAACGCCTAGTAGTACATATACAGTTGCATTTGGTGGTATAAATGCTGATGGTGATGAAGTAGAGGGATCTTTAGCTGATCCATTCTATATAGAAAACCAAGATGACAAAGGGGTGTTTTGGCAAATCTTAGCATCTTTACAAAGAGTATTTGGTGGATTTGCATTGGCTATTTTAGTGGGTGTGCCTGTAGGACTATTTATCGGGATGTCAAAAAATGCACAGTATGCGTTTGATCCTTTTATACAGATATTTAAGCCAGTTTCTCCACTTGCTTGGTTGCCGTTATTGTTGTTTATTTTTAAAGATATCAATGCAACAGCGATATCAACTATTTTTATCACATCAATATGGCCTATTATTATAAATACAGCCTTAGGGGTTCGAAGTGTAAATGAAGACTATATGAATGTTGCAAAAGTTTTACGATTTACGGCATTTGAAAAAGTTATACAGATTATATTGCCAGTTGCAGTTCCTTTTATATTTACTGGGATGAGGTTATCTCTTGGTATTGCTTGGCTTGTTATTGTAGCTGCTGAGATGTTAACTGGTGGTATTGGTATTGGTTTTTGGATTTGGGATGAGTACAACAACTTAAATTATGAAAATATTATTATTGGTATTATATTGGTTGGATTTGTTGGATTCTTACTAGATTTAGTGATGGGTAAAGTGGCTGATTATTTTGATTATACAAAAAAAGGGAGAGCATAATGAGTAAAAAGTTTTTAAGTTTAGAAAAAATAGAGAAAAGATTTCCAATACCTGGAAAAGATGATTATGTTGCTGTTGTTGATGTAGATTTAGAGATTAAAAAAAATGAAATCATCTCTATTATTGGACATAGTGGGTGTGGTAAATCAACACTTTTAAATATGATATCAGGTCTAGATGCACAAAGTGAAGGTGCGATTATATTAGAAAACAAAGAGGTAAAGGGACCAGGTCCTGATAGAGCTGTAGTATTCCAAAACCATTCACTATTACCTTGGTTAACTGTTTATGAAAATATAGAGATGGCAGTGAAAAAAGTGATGCCAGAACTAAATAGTGCAGAGTTACGTTCACGAGTAGAAAAGTTTGTTTCTATGGTAAATTTAGATCATGCTAAAGATAAAAAACCAGATGAGATATCAGGTGGTATGAAACAAAGAGTTGGTATTGCTAGAGCTTTATCTATTTCACCTAAAGTTTTGTTGATGGATGAACCTTTCGGGGCACTTGATAGTTTAACAAGAGCAAATCTTCAAGAACATTTAATGAGAATACAACAAAAAGCACAAAACACTGTTATCATCATTACACATGATATAGATGAAGCTGTTTTGTTAAGTGATAGAGTTATTATGATGACAAATGGTCCTAGTGCTACTATTGGTGAAATACTTGAAGTAAATCTTCCAAGACCAAGAGAAAGAGTTGCTTTACAAAGTAACCCTGAGTATACACGATGTAGAGAAGCAATTTTGAGTTTTCTTTATGAAAAATTTGCAAAAGATGATGAGTAAATAAAGGTATATTATTGACCCATCATTATTTTTAATAGAACTTGTACTTGTGCCATAATTGCAGTTTGTTGTCCCATTAGTACTATGAGTTGTTCATTTAATATCATCATCTCCTCTTCTGATGCACTTTGCATCTTTGATGTGAGAGAAGCTATTTTTTGTTCAATCTCTTTGAGTTTATCCATAAGTTCTTCGAGTTTATCTTCTAGGTTCATGGCACTTCCTGTAGGTGGTGCTACCTCTTTTTCCTCTTGAACCCCAAGGTATTTACCTACTTCTTTAACAGTAACTTCTCCATCTTTGTTTTTATCAACACGTATATTTGTATTGATAATCTCATTGATACTCATAAATCTAGAATTGTCTTGCTCTAGTATCTTAATAAGTTCTGGATGTAAAACGTCGCTAGGTTTATCAATCGTTCCTTCGTATGGGTTGTATTGATTTTTTGTATGGAGTGATTCTGCTACGGATATAATGCCATCTTTATTTTTATCAGCACTTGCTACTTCTAAATCAACGAGAACAAAATGATTGATATCATCTAAATATTTTTTTGCATCATCTTTTGCTATAAGAATATTTTCATATTTTGAGAAATCATCTTTAAATTTTTTTTTTAATGCCTGTACATTTTGCATATCCAATGCAATTGTATTATTACCATAGATGACTCCTACTTGGTTTTCTTTTTCAGAGTGTAGTTTTGCTTCCTCAATTAGCTTTTTATCTATATAAACAGTTTCTTCTTTATTGTTAGGTTTTATATCTTTTGCTAAGAGGGTATTTGTATTGTTTATTGTATTTATATCCATAATATAACCTTTTATATTATAAATATTAAAGGAAAAATATTTAATCTAAGCTTAAATAATGGATAAAATTACATTAGGAAAAGAGTTATTCAGCTCGTAGGTATTTAAATAACATAATACTGTATATATTATATACAATTAATTTGTATAAATATTTATAGAATATGTCATAATTTCTTATCAAAAATGAAAAGGAATTGAAATGGAAAATTTTGCAGACGTAAAATATGTTTTAGATGGATTCCTGTTTGTGTTCGCAGGAATATTAGTAATGTGGATGGCAGCAGGTTTTGCTATGTTAGAGGCTGGTCTTACAAGATCAAAAAATAATGCTACGGTATTAACAAAAAATGTTGCGTTGTTCGCAATATCTTGTATTATGTTCTACCTTGTAGGATTTAATGGAATGTATGGTGATGGGAATGCTTTTATAGGAAGTTTATCTATTTTAGATGAAACTACTGCTCCAGATGCATCGTATCCAGTAATGGCAGATTTTTTCTTCCAAGTGGTGTTTGTAGCTACTGCTGCTTCAGTTATCTCTGGAACAATTGCTGAAAGAATGAAGCTTTGGCCATTTTTAATCTTTGTTGTTGTTTTAAGTGGATTGATTTATCCTATCCAAGGTCACTGGACATGGGGTGGAAGCCTTACAGGTGAGGGTGCTTTAATCGAAGGTTTCTCTGATTTTGCTGGATCAACTATTGTTCATAGTGTTGGTGGATGGGCTGCTTTAGCTGGTGTACTTATCTTAGGAGCTAGAAAAGGTAAATATGGAAAAGATGGACGAGTACGACCAATCCCAGGATCTAACTTAGCGATTGCTACATTGGGTACATTTATTTTATGGATGGGTTGGTTTGGATTCAATGGTGGATCTCAACTTGCTCTTGGAAGTAAAGGTGATATTGATGCGATTGCTTCAGTGATTGCTACAACAAATATGGCTGCTTGTGCTGGTGCTATTACAGCTGCTTTATTAACTCAAATGTTATACAAAAAAGTTGATTTAACTATGGTATTAAATGGGGCTTTAGCTGGTCTTGTATCTGTAACTGCTGCTCCTGATGCTGGTATGTTATATGGATTTGGTGTAGGTATTGTTGGTGCTATACTTGTTGTTTTATCTGTTCCTATGTGGGATAAGATGAAGATTGATGATCCTGTTGGTGCTTTATCAGTGCATTTAGTTGCTGGTATCTGGGGAACATTAGCTGTTGGTTTATTTACAACTTCTGGAACATTTATGGGACAATTAAAAGGTGTATTACTAATAGGATTGTTTGTATTTATAACATCATTTATTGTTTGGAAAGTACTAGATATTATAGTAGGTCTAAGAGTTGATGAAGAGATTGAAATAGAAGGTCTTGATATTCATGAAACTGGATTAGAGTGTTATCCAGAATTCAAAAAAGCATAGGTGAGGACCGTAAAGTAAAAGTGAATAGTTTCACTTTTATAGGTACGGAACCGTAAATTATATGCCAAGGGCATAATTGGAGGAAAAGATGAAAAAAATAGAAGCGATAATAAAACCGTTTAAATTAGAAGATGTAAAAGATGCTTTAGCTGATGCAGGTATCACAGGTATGACTGTAACAGATGTAAAAGGTTATGGACGACAGCAAGGTCACTCTGAATTATACAGAGGGGCTGAATATATAGTAGATTTTTTAGCAAAAACAAAAATCGAGTTAGCAGTAAATGCTGAAGATGTAGATAAAGTAGTAAAACTGATTACTGATTCTGCAAGAACAGGTAAAATTGGTGATGGAAAAATATTTGTAACACCAATAGAAGAGATCATCAGAATAAGAACTGGTGAGACAGGTGAGGAAGCAGTTTAATAAATACTTAAATTAAAATTCAAATTAAAACTCTTCAAGTGAGTACTTGGAGAGTTTTTTTATTCTATCAAACAAAATATACTCCAACTATTATTATCTTATTATCAATATTATGATAAAATCACTCTATGAAAATTATAAATACAAAAGATACAAACTTTAATGAAGAGTTTGAAAATATACTGGGTCGTGCTAAGGTTGATATCAAAAAGGTATCAGGAATTGTAAATGGTATTATTGATGATATCGTTGAAAATGGAAACAAAGCTGTAAAAGAACATGTATCTAAGTTTGATAATTGGTCACCCCTAAGTGATGCTGATCTATTTATCGATGTAGAGGATATGCAAAAAGCATACAATAATATTGATGCTAAATTAAAAGAATCTTTACATTTAGCATACGATAGAATTAAAAAATATCATGAAAAACAACTACCAAAATCTTGGATGGATTATGAAGCTAACGGTACTATCCTAGGTCAAAAAGTTACTGCTGTTGATAGAGCAGGACTTTATATACCTGGTGGAAAAGCTGCATATCCTAGCTCACTTTTAATGAATGCAATACCTGCAATTGTTGCTGGTGTTGAGGAAATTGTAGTATGTACTCCTACTCCTGATAATGAACCAAATGAACTCTTGCTTGCAGCTTGTCACTTATGTGGTATCAAAACTGTTATGAAAGTTGGAGGTGCAAGTGCTGTTGCTGCTATGGCGTATGGTACTGAGACATTAAAAAAAGTTGATGTTATTACTGGACCTGGTAATATTTTTGTGGCTACTGCAAAAAAACTAGTATTTGGTGAAGTAAATATAGATATGATTGCTGGGCCTTCTGAGATTGGGATTTTAGCTGATGGAACTGCAAAACCAAAATACTTAGCGATCGATTTACTTTCTCAAGCAGAGCATGATGAGATGGCAAGTTCTATTATGATTACTACTTGTGATGAGATTGCACAGTTTACAAGTGATGAAGTTGATAACTATTTAAAAGTATTAAGTAGAAATGAGATTGCAAAAAAATCTATTGATGAAAGAGGGTGTATTATTATCGCTTCTTCTATGGATGAAGCAATTGAACTTATGAATGAGATAGCACCTGAGCATTTAGAAGTGATGACAAAATCTCCATTTGAGTTATTACCTCAAATTAAACATGCTGGGGCTATTTTCTTAGGTGAGAACACTCCTGAACCTATTGGGGATTATATTGCTGGACCTAATCATACTTTACCTACAGGTGGAACTGCAAAATTTTACAGTCCTTTAAATGTAGAGGATTTTATGAAAAAAAGTTCTATTATTAGTTTTAGTCAAAATGCTATCAATGAGATAGGAGAGCAGTGTGCACTTTTAGCTGATACTGAAGGTTTAACTGCACATGCTGAGTCTGTTAGAGTACGAATCGGAAAATAAAGCTCTTCAATAGGAAGTAAACAATGTTTTTAAAACTTATATTTTTAACATTGTTTACTCAAGTTATCTTTGCAAATGAGATACTAGTCTCTGATAATACACTAGAAAAAGAGATATTATCATCTTCTGAAATATATATAGATTATGATAGAAATATAACTTTTGATTCCATTAACACATCAGATGTAACTTTTAAAAAAAATAGTAAATCAATTTTGAGTTTTGGATATGATCCTGACTTTGATGTGTGGATAAAATTTAAACTTACAAACAATACAAATCAAACCATCCCTAAAATAATAGAATATAATAATCCTTTAACAACCCATGTAGAGTTTTATCAACAAAAAAATAAAAAATATACTAAAATACAAGAGGGTTCTTTTTTTATTCAAAAAAATAGAAATTCATTAAATCCAATATTTTATGTCACTTTGAATCCAAAGGAAACAAAAGTATATTATATAAAAGTTAGTTCCTATATAACGACATTGATTGTCAAACTAAATCTATGGGAAGAAAAGTATTTTTTTAAGCAAGAGATTAAAAATCAACTCGTATTAACTCTTTTTTTTGGAGCAATGCTATTATTGGCACTTTATAATTTATTGGTTTATTTTTTTATAAAAGATATTAGTTATTTGTATTATGTATTATATGTGACTGGAATTATGGTACATCACTCTATTTATGTTGGTATGACATCTTTGTATATTGTACCTCATGATTATGTTAAGTATCTGTTTGATTTTGCTATGGTAATAGTAACTTTTCCTATTCTTGCATTAGCATTTTTAACAAAATATTTTTTACAAGTAAAAAAATATCCTGTATGGAATAAGATACTTAATATTCTTTTAGTAGTAACCTTTATATCAATATTCGTTTTTGTTTATGCTACAGAATACAATAATATTAGAAGTGTTATACCTGCTATTTTGTTTATATATTTAATGTGCTTAACTATATATGCATCCATTCAAAGAAATAGACAAGCTTTTATTGTTCTTTTAGGTTGGGTAATGCTATTTATAGCAGGTGTATCAATGTATTTATCAAGTTTAGGGATTTATAATATTTATGAGCATGTTCCATATATAATTGAAGTTGTTCTTATTAGTGAGGCATTGATATTTTCTGTTGCATTGACTGATAAAATAAAACAATTGCAAAAAAAGAAAAATGAAGCTAATATGGAACTGATTTTACAAAAAGAGATTGAAACTATAAAACTTACACACATAGTTAATAAAAAAACACACAACCTAAAAGTAGCACTAGATGAAAAAGAACTTCTTTTAAAAGAGTTAAATCATAGAGTGAAAAACAATATGCAAACTATAGTTTCTCTTATACGGCTTCAAAGTAAAAAGATTAAAGATGAAAAAATCAAAGAGATGTTTATGACTATTCAAAATAGAATAAATGCAATGAGTCATCTTCACGATCTTTTGTATTCTCAAGATAATATTACATATATAAATGCCTATGATTATTTTTCATTAGTGGTAAATGAATTAAAAAAAAGTTATGATAATGACATCGATATAAATCTTACGATAGAAACAGACTTAAAAGTAGAGCAGTCTGTATATTGTGGTTTAATTTTAAATGAGATGATAACAAACTCGTTTAAATATGCTTTTCCTAATAATATAGGGAAAATAGATATTTATTTATCTAAAATAGATGACAGATATATTTTAAAAATTGAAGATAATGGAATAGGATATAACTCAACTACACAGACGTCTACGTTGGGCTTGATTTTAATAAATACGTTGAGTGTAGATCAATTAGATGGTACAATAGAAGTAAATTCATCCAATGGGGTAAAGGTGCAAATTACATGGAAATAAACAAAAATACAAAAATACTTATAGTAGAAGATGAAACTATTATAGCATTAGATTTAAAAGAGTCTTTGTTAGGTTTAGGGTATAGTGTAACAGATACAGTAAAAAACTACGATGATACCCTAAAAAGTGTTCAAACTATAGAACCAGAGATAATTTTGATGGATATAAATCTCAAAAATAGTGAAGATGGAATCTCAACTGCGATAGCTATACAAAAGATTAAAAATATTCCTATTATTTATCTTACTGCTTTTAGCGACGATAAGACAATTAACAGAGCGATACAAACCAATCCTGTTGGCTATTTATTAAAACCATTTAATATAGATGAACTTAAATCTACTATTTTATTGGGTTTATTTAAAGCAAAACAAGAACAATATTTACAAACAAATTTAATTAAAGGGTATAGACATTTAGGTTCGAACTATTATTATGATGAATCAAAATATAATCTTTATTATGAAAGTAATCCTATAAAACTAACACCAAAAGAGAAACAGTTTTTAAAATTATTAGTAGAAGCCAAAGGTTCAATAGTACCTTTTGATATCATAGAATACGAGTTATGGGATGATACGGAGATTTCAAAAAGTACTTTAAGAACACTTATCTATAGGCTTCGTACAAAATTAGGATATCAACTTATTGAGACTGTTTTGCAAGAAGGGTGTAGATTATCATAAAAGTGTGACGCCAATGTGACAATGATTCTATATACTTTTAATATAAAAAATATGTTAAAAGGTATACTAAAATGGAATCAAATACTACAACAACTTCGAGTACTTCAAGTGTAACTAATACAAGCACTTCAACAACTTCAACACACAATAATGATAACAAAAATAAAACAACAGAATATGATTCGTTGATGCAACGACTTGAAGAAAATGAAATAGATCCTAAAGATATACGATATGATGAATATAAAAACTTATCAAAAGAAGATATAAATACAATATTTCCTAAAGATACAATGGAAAAAGAAAATAGTATAGCAATGTCATTGCAGTTAAAAGCAAATTTAACTGATGATGAAGTGATGAATAAAGTATTATTTGAAAAAGAGATTGAATCATATGATTCAAAAGATGCCGAATATATAAAATCTGCAAATGATATTTCAAATGCTATATTTTATTCTGTGGCTTCATTATACCATAGTGTTATGGCTATGCATGCAGGAATGGAAGAGTTTCATAATAATGCTATAGCACACACATATGGAGCAGATAGCTTATTTCAAGAATATTCTGAAACTATGAAGGTGTCTATTGGTAATACAACAAGAGAATATACATACACTAGAACATCCCTTTATACTAAAGATCAAGGGTTACAAACTTCATCAAAATTCACAGCAACAGAGGTCTTTAGTACTTTTGATACAATAGATAAAAAATATCAAGAGATTATAAATAAGCATAACTATAATGATAATTCTCATTTTCATCAAGCTACTAAAGCGGTAGCCTCTTATCATCAAGAGATTAAAAATGAGTATCATAAAAGAGCATCAGATAATGCAATTATGCTACATACTCATACACGAAGTTCTAGTTATGCACAGTTTAGTTATTCATCATATCTAAAAAATGAAACACAAACAACAATTGAAAACAAGGATAATGAAGTAAAATATCCTGATGCTCAGAAATATTCTGAAATCATAAGTACATTATTTAGTGGTGACTATAAAACGGAAGAAGAGTATCTGTCAAAATCAATGGAAACACAAAAATATTACAAAAATAGAGAAATAAATGATAAAGAATATATACAACTCACAAAAGAACATTATGAAGGAAAATTTTCTAATAGAAATTTTACAGAATTTATAGATAAGTTAGGTATGGGTGATTTAAGTGATGATGAAAAAGAATTATATAAATCAATCATAAAAGATAGATGGGTAACAAATGAAGAGGTGTCTAGTTTGTCTTATGAACAATTGAAAACTTTAAGCAAATTTTATGAATCCTCTGAAAATAATGAAAAATATATTGGAGATAGTGATATTCCTACAGATTATAAAGCACAACAACTTATGCGTACAGTAAATATCAGTAATGATGATGTTTATAATAAAATGATATTTGATAGAATATCAAGTATGCAAAATGATGAGGAGATATCTGCATATATGAGTGTGATTACTGGAAGTAAAGGAGGAGACGAAGAATCTTTTTATCATGATATGGCACAAGATACATTATCAAGTCCTAGTAAAAGTCCAAAAGTAGTTTTAGAATATTTAATATCTTTAACTGAAACAAAAATAACAGATGCAAAAACTACAGATGATAAAATATTATATGAAAGTATGTTGGGAATATATAAAGAACTAGAGAAAGAGTATATCGATAAATTAGAACTAAACAAGTCTAAGACTTTAGAAAAATAAAGATTTGATAAAAATGTGACATTGTTAGGTTACACTTTTGTAGTATATTTAAAGGAAAATAGTAATGTCAATGCAAATAACAAATAATGTATCCTCAACAAACGAACAAAGTGAAAAAAAGACAAAAAAAATGAAAATAGTAAAACCTTGTTTTCTAATGAATTAGAAAAAATGAACGAAAAAGAGGAAAATATTAAAAAATTAGTTGAAGATTTACTTTCTAGGATAAAAACGGGATTGACTGTCTCAGAAGTGGCGCTGTTACAAGAATTGTTAGCAAAAATAAGTAGTCTGAAAAATGAAAATAGTAAGAATCAAGAAGGAGAAGAAGAGATTAATGAGATATTAAATGAGTTGTTTACGAGTAATCACTATACAATGTTATTAAAAACTGGTGAAAGTGAATTTAGCACAAAAGAAGAGTTTAGTATGATGATAGATAGTATAGGAAAACTAAGAAAAAATTCTGATACTAAAGTAAAAGAAGAAAATTTGATTGTTGAACTAAAACAAACACTAGTAAAAATTGAAGAATCAATTACAAAGAAAAAAAACACTACAACAGATGAAGAGTTAAAACTACTAGAGAAAATAAAAAATAACTAAATGTAAAACTAAATATAATACAAATTGATATTAAAGCTAATGATGACTATAATTTCATATAAAAAATAATAGGAGATACTATGTCTAAATATGATGCACTTTTAGAAGATGAAGATAATATTTTTGGTGGTTCTCCTAAGTCTAAATTTTGGGATATCATCAATATTGCAAATGATGAGATCGTAAAAGATCAAATGGATCAACTCCTAGAAAAATTTGCAGTTATGGAAACGATGCTTTTAAAAGAGCATGGTGAAGAAAAACTAAATCAAATTATTCAACAATACACATTTGAACATTCCAAAGAGATAGATAATAATAAAAAAAGTACCTACGTAGAATTTACTGGTGAAGTAGTTTCAAGGTTAGATAGTTAATAATTAATAAAAGGTTTTAGAAAGAATATGGAAGAGTTATCATTAGTTAAGAGTCAAATAAAAGAGTATGTAAAAGAGTGTGGAGATCAAAAAAGTTGTGAACTTTTAGAGATGTTAGCAGAAGGTAAAATGTTACGTTCTAAGCTTATTCTTAAAATTGCAGGTGTAAATGACGATTCTATTAAACTTTGTTCAGTTGTAGAGATGATTCATGCAGCTTCACTTCTTCATGATGATGTAATTGATGAAGCAGATACAAGACGTGGAAAACCTTCTATAAATGCACTTTTTGACAATAAAACTTCTATAATGTTTGGAGATGTTTTATACTCTAAAGCATTTACAGAATTATCACAAATGGATAAACGTATCTCATATACTATCTCAAATGCAGTAACACTATTGAGTATTGGTGAGATGTTAGATGTAGACTTAACAAATGATTTTAATACTTCGTATGATAAATATTTTGATATGATTTTCAAAAAAACAGCATCACTAATAGAAGCAAGTGCTAAAGCTGCGGCTATTTTATGTGGAAAAGATGAAGAGGCTTTTGCTTTATATGGTAAAAATCTTGGACTTGCTTTTCAAATGATAGATGATATTTTAGATATCACTCAGGATAGTGCCACTTTAGGAAAACCAGCTATGCTTGACTTTGTAGAAGGAAAAGTGACGATTCCATATTTACTTTTACATGAAAGAATAGAAGATAAAGTAAAACTAGAATCTCTCTATAAAAAGCCACTGACTGATGAAGAGTCATCTTGGATAAAAGATGAGATGATTAAAAACAATGTTTTAATTGATAGTATTTCCCAAGCTCAAAAACTTGGTCTTGAAGCTGTTGAAGCTATCAAAATGGATGAGAGTGAAGATCTTAAAAATATCATGAATCAAATGATTAATAGAGAGTTCTAAATCATGACAAAGAGCTCTAAAATGTACGATAAGTATTTTGTTGTTGATACCAATATAATTTTAGAGGATTTTTCAAATATAAAAAGCCTTAGTCAAGAGGGTAAAAATCTTATTATTTTACCTGAGGTTGTACTTGATGAGATAGATAGTAAAAAAAGTGGTTTTGATGAGATAAATTATCAAGCGCGTCAATTTGCTCGTTTTTTAGAAGATAGTTCTATTAAAGAGTCTTACAAAGTAGATAACTGCCAAATTATATTTTTAGAGATTGGTTCAGTCTCTATTCATATTATCTCAAAAAGTTCATATGAAACTGACACAAAACAGATATCTTTAAACATTTCAAATGATAGAAAAATACTTGAAATAGCTTCTTTTACTAACGGATACTATCCAAAAAATATAGAGTTTATTTCAAATGATATCATGGCACGAGTTCGTGCAACATCACTCAATCTTGCAACTACATTTTTAAAAGGTGATGGGAAAGAAGATGTTGAGTTAGAGTATATAAAAGAGATTGATATAGAGTTTCAAGATCTTGAAAATATAGAAAATAAAAATATTTTAGATTTTGATAAAGAGTATTTACCGCACAATTTCTCATACTGCTTGAATGTAAAAAATAGTGACCAAGTGCTTTTATGTGCAGTAAAACATGGAAAAATAAATCCTCTTGATGAAACAAAGTTACGTGAACAAATCATCACACCTTTAAACAAAGAGCAACTTTTTTTTACAAATGCTATGTTGGATTTATATTACAATATTATCATCGTAGAAGCAAAAGCAGGAAGTGGTAAAACACTTTTAGCTTTAAGTTCTGGAGTTAAATTGATTCGTCAAAAACAATACCAACGTATCATATATATTAGAAACTCAATTGAATCTCTTGATAAAGGTGAGGATGTGGGGTATCTTCCAGGTCTTGAAGAAAAATTTGCTATTTACAATCATCCTTTAATGGATAGTTTAAAATATATGGCACGAACAGAACATAAGAAAAAAAATACTAATAAAAAGCAATATGTAGCTCCAACAGAAGATGAGATAGATGAGAAAGTATCTCAAACAATTGAAAACTACTCTATCGAAACTATGTGGGTAGGGGAGATGAGAGGACGTACTTTGACCGAGGCTTTTATTATAGTTGATGAAGCACAGAATATCTCAAACAAAACTATGCAGATGATTCTAAGTAGAGTTGATAGTACTTGTAAAGTTGTAATTCTAGGAAGTAATAAACAAATAGATAACTTCTATGTAAATAAATATACAAACTCATTAACAACACTTTTAAAGTCTTCTGCAATCAAAAGTGACCTTGTAAATCTATATGCCTTAAAACTTAAAAAAGTTCTTAGAGGTCCTATAACACAGTGGGCAGAATCTATTTTTTAATACTACGGCTAGGGTTATAAACTAGCCCACCACATACGAAGATATAAACCTAACGTAGAGGTATAGCCAACCTCAGAGAATATAAGATTTTTATTTTTATCATAAATCAAAGTTGTTGGAAATACTGTTATATTAAACTTTTTTGCATAAGTGCTATCTTCATCATTAATAAAATCGAAACTAAGATTATTTTCTTTAAGATACTTTATAATATCTTTATTTTTTCCACTTTGTGATGCAATAGTAAGTACTCTATAGTCTTGAGAAACTTTTTGTATGTTTGGAGCTTCTACTTTACAAACAGGACACCACGTAGCCCAAAAGTGTACCATGATAGGTTCATTTTTTAATGAGATGTTTTTTAATGGTAATGTCTCTTTATTTAAATCATTTGAACGATAATAACTTACAATATTTGATAGTATTGTAATAATAATAAGTGTTGAAATAATCTCTTTTATATAATGTTTTAGTTTGTTCATATTAGTTTTCTTTTGTCAATGGTAACTCAATAAAAAATTGTGCACCAAATAAACCATTTTTAACAGAAAGTTGTCCATTTAAACTCTCTTTTATAATGTTATAACTCATATGCAGTCCCAATCCTGTACCTTGGGATTTATGTTTTGTGGTAAAATATGGCTCAAATATTTTAGAGATAATATTTTCAGGAATACCTCCTCCATTATCTTCAATACATATAACTACAGTCTGCTTATGTTTTTTAATATTGATTCGTACATATGGGTTTTTTATTTTATTTTGGATGATTACATCTTTTGCGTTATTGAGAATATTAATAATCACTTCTGATAATTCACCTGAAATTAAATCAATCTCTATTTTTGATGTTGTATTTAAATTTGTTTCTATTTTAATAAAATTATTTTTAAATGAAGCATGGATAATATTAACGGCAATTTGAATACAATCTTGTAAAACTACTTTTTTAATATTTTTATTTGATTTAATATAGTCACTAAATGTATCAATAGTATTTGATAAATATTGTGCTTGTTCATTGATAGTAGTGAGATTGTATTCAAGTTTTTTATCACTAATAGGATGAAATTGTTTTTCAACTAAAAGACCAGTGGAAGCTGTCGAAATAACGGATAATGGTTGTCTCCATTGGTGTGCGATATTTCCTATCATTTCACCCATTGAGGCTATTTTTGATTGGTTTAGCATCATCTGTTGTTGATGTAGTTGCTCTTTTGTTTTTTCTTCTAAACTATGTTGTGCTTTTTGTAATTCATCTAAAGCTTTTTTAGTTCTGTTTCTTTCAAGTGCAATTTTTCTATTTGACCATAGAACTCCTAAAATAATCAATATTGAAATTATAATTGTTTGCCACAATAATGAATAATCAGTTTTTTCAATAGTTTGAAGTGAAAACCATTTTTGTTGTATAGTGCTATGCTCCAGTGGTGATATTTTGCGAAAGCCTTTATCTAATAGAGATGTTAATTCTGGCCAATGTTTAGGTGCAATGAAACTATAGTTTATATTTCCATAAGGAGTTGGTGCTACTACTTTTATATTTTTCAAATCGCCAGATAAACTCATATAGTTAGCTACTGCTAAATTTCCAACATAGGCAATATTTTTATCTTTATTAACTAGTTCTAAAGCTTTTTTTGTTCCTGTGACATTTATAATTTTGATTTCTGGGTAATCTTTTTTGAGCCATTTATTTGTCAAAAATCCTTTTTCTAATACTACTTTGTGATATTTTAAATCATCAAGGGAGTTGATATATCTTCCTTTTTTATTTGTAATAATCATCATAGGATATGATAAAAATGCTTTCCCAAATGAAAATCGTTCTGCTCTTTCTTCATTTTTTACAGAAAATAATAAACTATCAAATTTATCTTGACTAGTTTCAATTGTGTTGTAAGCATCTTTTATATTTGTATCATCTAGAATAAACTTTACATTTAGACCAATATTTTGGGCACTTTTTTTAACATAATCAACTGCAATACCAGCTACTTTTCCATTTTGTTCAAATTCAAAAGGTGGTCTATTTGGTCTTACTCTAATTCGTATAAGTGGATGCTTTTCTATAAATAATTTCTCTTTGTAGTTTAAGCTATTTGTCTCTGTATAGGGTGTATGTATCCAGCTTTTTAATATCTTATTTTTTTCTTCTCTTGTAATACTATCTAAGCCTTTTTGCAAAATTGATTTTAAAATTGGTTTGTTTAAATTTGAAAAATAATGTACTGAAAAAGGTTCGAGTTCATTTTGAGAAATTGACTGTAATCCTACGATAAAATTTTCTTGTATAAAGTTCTCTACAACCAAATGGTAGTCAATTAGTGCAGCTACTTGATTTGTTTGGAGTAGTGTGATTGATTCTTCTAGGTTCTTTGTCTTCACAATATTTATTAAAGGAAATTTATTTTTAATTTTATCTATCGTTGCATAGTTATTTACTATAGCAACTTTTTTATTTTGAAGATCTTGAAAGTTTTTAATACTCTTATTATTGTCATTTATATAAATATACTCTCTTACTTTGTAAAAATCTGTTGTAAAGTTCCCGAATTTTTCTCTGCTTTTTTTATAAAAAGTTGCAGGTAGTAGGTCTATTTTTTTTGCTTTAAAATCTTCTAATAACTTACTCCATTCTCCAGTGACATATTCTTCTTTCAGACCAGTTTTATCCAGTACCACATTTAGTATAGCAGCGTAGAGTCCGTCTACACTTTGTGTTTTTTCATCAAAATAGATGTATGGCTTCGCTTGCTCTATTCCTAAAATGATTTTATTATTATTTATCCATTTTTGCTCTGCTTGAGTAAAATGTATTTTATTTTGATTTGTTTTATTTTTTAGAATCCATTTATCTTTTAAAGAAATAATAGTAGAGTATGGAATAAAGTCTAATGTTTTGTTAACAATAGAAGCTAAAAGAACTTTATCTTTTTTGATACCAAATCTCAAATCTTCATTTTTTGTTTCGGGATGTTTAAAGTATCCTGTTAACTCAATATTTTGTAACATCAATGAATCAAGTCTATATAAACTCATTGCATTGCTTAATACCACATCAACTTTACCTTTTGCTAAAGCATAAAATCTTTCATCTGTAGAGTCTATTTGTATAAGTTCAATATCTTTAGATTTTTCTAGTATCTCAACAAGGTAAGATTTTTTAACGATTCCAACTTTTTTACCTTTAAGAGATTCAAGTCCTTTATATATACCAAAGTCTTTTCTTGTAAATACTCCTATTGGTATTTCATAATATGGTTTTGTGTAGTTTGTAAAACTTATTCTTTCAGCTCTGTAAGAAAATTCACTAATCATATCTAGTTTACCTGAGCTAAATTTTTTATAAATTTCTGGCCAAGAACCACCCACTTTATCAAATTTTATGCCAGTTTTATTAGATATGATATCGATAAGGTCTTGAGTGAAACCTACTTTATCTCCATGTAATACAAAACTAAAAGGGGTATAGCTGTTTATAGATCCGATTGTAACAGTTGGATGGGTACTAAGGTATTCTTTTTCATCGTTTGTAAATTCAATATCATGGGCTGCAAATACTGTGTTGTGAAGTAAAAAGAATAGTGACAAAATTAAAAACTTCATATATTGTCCTATTTTTATGATAGGAATAATATTACAATAATAATTCTTTATATTATATGATTTGAAAATAATATTAAAGCAAGAAAATAGTATAATCCGAGATTATTTATGTATTTTGCTTTTTAGTACTTATACTGTTTAGGAGTTTAGAACATTGGAATATTTAGTAATTAGCTTTACTCATAAAAATACAGATATAGCTACCAGAGAAAAGATTGCGTTTAATAATGATCTTGAAAAAGATGCTTTTTTAAAGAAAATACTTTCGGATGAAACAATCAATGAAGCGATTTTATTATCTACTTGTAATCGAATCGAACTTTTAATAAGCACCCCAAACAGTAAACAAGCAGGCAAAATTGCAATTGATAACTTTGCAAAGCATTCCTCTTTAAAATCTTCAGAACTTTTTCATAGAGCTGATTTATATGAAAATGAAAGTGCAATTCATCATATATTTACGGTTGCTTCCTCTTTAGATTCACTTGTTGTAGGAGAAACTCAAATAGCAGGTCAACTAAAAGATGCTTTTAAATTCTCAATTGATAAGGGTTTTTCTGAACAAAAACTCTCGCGTGTAATACATTTTGCTTTTAAATGTGCAGCACGTGTACGAAACGCTACACAACTTGGAAGTGGTTCTGTATCTGTAGCATCAACAGCAGTTGCACAAGCAAAACAACTTTATAAAGATAGAGAGGGTATAAAAGCTTTAGTTATTGGAGCTGGAGAGATGAGTGAACTTGCTTGTAGACATCTTTTAAAATATGGTTTTGATGTTGTTATTTGTAGTAGAAATATAAAAAAAGCAAGAGTTTTAGCGCACTCTATTATCAGTGATGGTAATGGTGAGAACTATGAAGCATCAAGAATAGAAGTGCAAGCTTATACTGAATTGGAAAACTTATTAAATACTATGGAGTTAATGATAACTGCAACGAGTGCACCATATCCTATTATAAAAAAAGAGATGCTTAGAGATGCTGATATTGTAAGAAATTGGTTTGATATAGCGTTACCTCGAGATATAGATAATATAGTTTTTAAAGATGTAAATATCTATAGCGTTGATGATTTACAATGCATAGTAGATGAAAATATGGCACTTCGAGCAAGTCAAGCAAAAGAGGCTTATTCTATTGTTGGTTCTATGACAACGGAATTTTATAATTGGTTAAATACATTAAGTGTTGAGCCAGTAATTAAGCATTTACATTTAAAAAGTGAAGAGATAATAGAAAAAAAACTACAAAATGCGATTAAAAAACATTTTATCCGTGCTGAAGATCAAGAAAATATTAAAAAACTTTGTCAAACAGTAATGAGTGAGTTTTTACATCATCCTACAGTAAAACTTAAAAATGTATCAAACTCACATGAAGGTGATGTAGTACTAGGGACTACACAAAATCTTTTTGGATTAAAAGAAGAATAACAAAATATAAATTTTATAACTAAGGCAACAAATGAATATGGAATAGGGTACAAATTGATTTTCTAAAATTAAAATATGACTAATCCCTCCTTATTTGTTTTAAGTGATACGAAAGTGCAGATTCGCCAAATCAATATCATACTAATAACTCTCATTTTTATATTATAAAATTTTAATAATTGTTATCTCAATACTATTGCATATGACATTTCTTAAATATTACGCTTCTAATTTGTTTATTTTCCGTCACCGTTCCGTCAGCGTTTTGTTAGAATACTACAAAAGTCACATAAAAAGTCAAAAAGTCACTAATTGACAGAAGTAGACAGAAGTTTTTGTTATAATAATTTGAAAAATAATTATTTATAAAAATAATAAAATAAAAAGGAGTAATGATGAATATAAAAAAAGGAGTTAAAAATGGGATTAGAAAAATTAGTTCTTTTTAAAAGATTTTTTTTAATATTATGTATGCTAAGTAGTCTTTCACAAGCTGCTACTACCTTGGAAGATGGAGATATAGCTTTTACAAGAATTAGTATGGATGAAGATGCTTTTTCATTTGTTTTTTTAGTAGATGTTTCCAGCGGTACTGTTATTTATTTAACCGATGAAAATTATATTAATCCTAATTTTACTACATACGAATCTACACTTAAGTTTACAGCAACTACAAATATTTCAGCGGGAGAGGAGGTACATATTACAACTAATTTACTTGGGATAAGTACAACTTCTTTAAATACGATAGGTACAATTGAAAGTGTAGGTGCATATGCTCCATCTTCAAATATGCTTGGTTCAGGAGGAGATAATCTTTTTGCTTATCAAGGTACATTAAATAATCCAACTACTATAATAGCTGGGATTAATGCTGACAGAGGTGCCTCTGGAACTTCAGGAAATGCTTGGCAAACTGTGGCAAGTACCTCTCGTACTATCTTGCCTGGGGGAAAAATTAATGCACAAGATGGTTTTGTAGGACTCTTTCCTTCTCCATTAAATAGTGAAGTTGATAATATGCGATATAAAAGCACTGAAACACATACCGGTAATAAAGCAACAATATTATCATCAATTATGCAATGGCAAAATTGGGAATTTGATAATACAACTCAATTTACTCCAAGTACGGAAGTTTTTTCTGTTATTAGTGATAATACAGTACCTAGTTTATCGGGATTTACAACAAATGGAACGGTAAATGATAATGCAACTGTTACCCCTTTTAGTGGGGTTATTGTATCTGATGATGATGGTGATAATGTAAGTGTTACTATTACTTATGCAGGAGCAAACGGAGCATTAAGTTCTCCAAGCGGTGGACTAACTACAAACTCTTCTGGAAACTATACAATTGATTCTACATCAGTAGCATCAGTACAATTAAAACTTCAATCACTTGTATTTACACCAACTGCAAACCAAGTAGCCCCTGCATCTACAATTAATACAATATTTACACTTACCCCAAATGATGGAACTGCAAATGGAACTGCTAACGCAACAACAGTTGTAACAGCAACTTCTGTAAATGATGCCCCAACAGATATAGCACTGAGTAGTGCAAGTGTAAATCAAAGTGTTGGTACAAATGCAAGTGTCGGGACAATTAGTACTACAGATTCAGACACAGGAGATACAGTAACATATACTCTTGTAGCAGGAACTGGAGATACAAATAATACTAGCTTTAATATAAGTGGTACAAGTCTAAGAGCTAATGATTCAAGTGCATTAAGTGAAGGAACATACAGCGTAAGAATCAATGTAAATGATGGTGATGCAGATTTTGCAAAAGCATTGTCGATAACAGTAGTAGATGATGTTGTTCCTACATTATCATCTGTAAGTAGTGCAAATGTATTAGGAACAACTGTAGATTTAAAAGCTACATCAAATGAAAATGGAACAATATACTTTGCTGTAGCTACAAGCTCATCGTCACCATCAAGTGCAAATATGATAGGAAATAGTGTCACAGATTCTGTACATTGGAACTATAGAACTGTTACAGCAAATACAGAAAAAGTTTATTCAGTTTCAGGGTTAGCGTCAGGTACGACATATTACTATTATATTATGGCTAAAGATCCTTTGACTGCTGAAAATAAAAGTACAGTATCAAGTGGAACATTTACAACAGCAGATACAACAGCCCCAACAATAAGTAGCGTAAGTGTACCAAGTAATGCAACATATAAAACAAGTGATAATCTAGACTTTACAGTAAACACAAGTGAAAATGTAACTGTAACAGGAACACCTAGAATTATTATTACGATAGGAAGTACCACAAAGTATGCAAATTATGTAAGTGGTAGTGGTACACAAGCTTTAGTATTTAGATATTCTGTAGAATCAGGATTAACAGATAGTGATGGTATAGCTGTAAGTGCACTAGAATTAAATAGTGGGACACTAAAAGATGCTTCAAATAATGTTATGAATCTTACTTTAAATAGTGTATCTTCTACATCATCTGTTCTAGTTGATGCTATCAAACCAACAATATCATCAGTGGGAATCACATCAAATAATACAATTACCTCAAAAGCAAAAGTAGGTGATGAAATAACAGTAACATTTAGTACAAATGAAACAGTAGCATTACCAACAGCTACAATAGCAGGACATGTAGCAACAGTAGTAAATACAAGTGGAAATACATACACAGCAAAATATACTATGGTAAGTGGTGATACTGAGGGTGATATTGCATTTACTTTAGATGCAACAGATAGTGTAGGAAATGTAGGTACACAAGTAACTACAACTGGAGATGGACGTAATGTTACATTTGATAAAACAAATCCTACAATCTCTACACTAAGTCCAGCAGATGGTACAACAACAATAGGATTAACAGATAATTTAATAATAACATTCAATGAAAATATCACTTTAGGAACAGGTTCTGTAGTTTTATATAAATCTGATAACACAGTTATAGAAACTTTTAATGTATCTACAGGAGTAGGAACAA